>Ga0255348_1000023_pt1 | contig 80240 bp, 66 predicted proteins | sample CBST25v5metaG_FD_189945 | JGI IMG/M metagenome (GOLD analysis project Ga0255348, IMG submission 189945) | Peat soil microbial communities from Stordalen Mire, Sweden - C.B.S.T-25.v5 | ecosystem: Environmental > Terrestrial > Soil > Wetlands > Peat | place: Sweden: Norrbotten County, Stordalen... | reverse complement strand
CCCCTGCGCCAGCTCTCGGTGGACTTCGAGCCCGGCCGCTGCTACGTCGTCATCGGCGAAAACGGCGCGGGCAAGTCCACCCTGCTGCGCATTCTCGCTGGTCTCTTGCGACCCAGCTTCGGCAAAGTCACCGTCTTCGGCTCGCATGAACCCCATGAAGCCCGCGAGCGCATCGGCTACATGAGCCATGCTCCCATGCTCTACGACGAGCTGACCGCCGAGGAGAATCTGCGCTACTTTGCCAGCCTCTATCTGGATCGGAAAAAGGGGGACCGCGCCTGCCTTGCCCCAGCCGAGGCCCTCAGCCAGGTGGGCCTGGACCCCGCGCTCGACCGCACCCTCGGTCAGTATTCGCAGGGCATGAGGCAGCGCGCCTCCCTGGCCCGCGTGCTGCTTTCCGCCCCCGAACTGCTCCTGCTCGACGAGCCCTTCTCCAACATGGACGTCGAAAGCGCCCGCCAGATGGTCGCGCTGCTGGCTGGCTTCCGCCAGCGCAACCGCACGATCGTTCTCACCACCCATCAGCGCGAGCAGGCCGCCCCCATTGCCGACTATGTGCTGACGCTGCACGCCGGCCGGGTGAAATCTATTGAGCCAGGGAGTCCGTCTCTATGAAGACCAACGGCGCGCGCCTGCTCGAAACCCTCGGCATTCCCTTCGAACTCCACGAGTACCCGGTCGATCCGGACGATCTCTCCGCCATCTCCGTCGCCAAGAAGGTCGGCATGCCGCCCGAGCAGGTCTTCAAAACTCTGCTTACAACTGGTGGCCCCAGTCTTTACGTCTTCGCCGTCATCCCCGGCGACGCCGAACTGGACCTGAAGAAGCTGGCTCACGCCGCCGGTCTGCGCAAGGCCGAGATGGCTCCGCTCAAGGATGTGCAGCCTCTCACCGGCTACATCCGCGGCGGCGTCACCGTCTTTGGCGCAAAAAAGCCCTACCCCGTCTTCGTCGATGAAACCATCATCCTTTTCGACAAGATCAGCGTCTCGGCCGGCGCGCGCGGAACGCAACTCATCCTCAGCCCCGACGACTATATCCGCGCCGCCGAAGCCCAGACCGCCGACCTGACCAAGGACGCGCCTCAGAACTTGGGTGCCCCATCCTTTCGCCGCTTTTCAGGCGAACATGTGGGAGAGCACGAGCCCAGCGATTCGTCCCCGGAGGCCCGCCACTCATGACCCGCGCCCTGTGGACCCATCTGGCGAAAGAGCTGCGCATCGAGTGGCGTTCTTTCGACGCCATCGTCTCCATGCTCTTCTTCTCTCTGCTGGTCGTCGTGCTCTTTTCCATCGCCTTCGACCCGCGCGATGCCTTCTCCCGCGAAATCGCCGGCGGCGTTCTCTGCGTGGCCACCATGTTCGCTTCGGTCAGCGCGCTCAACCAGGCCTGGGCCCGCGAAATCCGCCATCAGGTTCTCGACGCGCAGCGCATGGCGCCCGCTCCCGGCGCGGAACTTTTCCTCGCCAAGGTGATTGCAAATTTCCTCTTCGTTTCCATCGTCCAGGTAATTCTGGCGCCCTGCTTCTTCATCTTCTATAACCTGCACATCATGGGCCAGGGCTGGCTGCTGGCGCTGGTTCTGCCGCTCGGCACCTGGGCGCTGGTCGCGAACGGCATCTTCTTCGCTGCGCTTTCGATCCGCAGCCGCAACCGCGAGTTGCTGCTTTCGCTGATTCTCTTTCCCATCTTCATTCCCGCTCTGCTGGCCATGGTGCAGGCCACCACCGCCATCCTCACGGGCGAAAACGACCCTGGCCTCTGGATCAGGCTTCTCGTGGGCTACGACATCATCTTCACCACCGTCAGCCTGCTGCTTTTCGACGTTGTCTTCCACGCCGAGTAGCCGAATAGTGGATGGTGCGCAAGCCGATCCCAATGGAAAATCGAATTGTGCTAAAATTCCGGCAGATCAGGCATCAGCGTTTGGAGGGTATCTTCAGTAGGTACTGGACGCCGCCTGATACACGGTCGCAGGGCCTAGTCAGCTCTGGGAGTTCAACTCTCCTGCCCTCCGCCAGCCTGGGACCGGCTGATTTTGGAGCACTTCGTTGTTGCTATGTTGTGGGTTCCATTCAAACAAGAGATGCAACGAGCATCAATGATTTATATGCGCAAATCATTGATTCAATGACATTTATTCAACTACGTCTATTTCTTGACAAGATGCAACGAATAGAGGTATATTCGATTTAGTGTATCAGGCGGCGTACAGTATCCATTGGTTACTGGCCTAGCAAGAGAAACGCAAAGGGCTCCGGATTGACTATCTGGAGCCCTTTTGTCGTCTGCGAGTGTTGCACCTTCTCAGGAGGTTACCGTTATGGAAGACCCCTTCGATCTCGCACGCTTCGTCAGCGCCCAGGAACCCGTCTTTCCGCAGGTCCTGGAGGAGCTTCGCTCGGGCTCCAAGCGCGGCCACTGGATATGGTTCATCTTTCCGCAGATCAAAGGCCTGGGACACAGCCCGCAGTCGGTCTTTTACGGCATCGGCTCGCCGGAAGAAGCCGTGGCCTATCTCCGGCATCCGGTTCTCGGCCCCCGTCTGGAGCGATGCACACGGCTGGTCACACTCATCGAGGGACGCGCTATCCAGCAGATTCTCGGCTACCCCGACGACCTCAAGTTCCGCTCGTCAATGACGCTCTTCGCCCGCACCGCCGCAGACGCCGCCTTGGACCCCACCGACTTCAACGACACCCTGAAGAAATACTTCAACAGCGAGCCCGATCCGCTGACTCTGGAGCTGCTCGGATAGCCTTACTCGATAGCGAAGACGGCGTAGACGGTGGCTTCCTCGCGGATGGTCTGAGGGCGGATCTCGAGCGGCGGACCTGCGAGGACGGAAGAACTCACTTCGGCAGTATCATCTGGCACTATCACTGACCGCGCCGGGCGCGCAAAATAGATCTTTGCATTTGGCGTCTCGTTGCTCGCGTAGATCAGCGCGCCCAGCTTCACGTGCAGGCCATCGGCCATTCTTGCGGCAACTTCGCGAGCCTTCACTAATGCGTTCTCGGCGGCTTTGGCCTGCAATGCCTTCTTTCCCGATAATCTCCAGTCGATAGCCCCGGTCTTGTTCGCGCCCGCGGCAATCGCCACGCGAATCGCCTTAGCCGCGGATTGCGGAGAAACGCTTGCCTCCCACGACTGCCGGAAGACATACTGTCTTTTCGCGCGCTGATCTTCAGTTTCTTTCTCGGCAAAGTCCGTGTAGCGCTCGATGCCTTGTCCGGAACTCTCGATTACCTTATCTTCGACCCCGGCTTTGTGCAGGGCCTCCAGAATTGCATGGGAGAGTTTGCCGCCTTCGGCAGAAACAGTCAGCGAGTCTGGTCCAAATATTTCAAATCCTATCGTGATTGCGGCAATATCTGCTGTTGCGGCTGCCTCATCCGTGGTGCTGATCGCTATGGTCTTGTTGTCGCGGTTGATCTGAATCGTCTGGGCCGGGACCAATCCACACAATGCAACGCCCATCGCCAAACAAACCAAGGTCTGCGGAATACGTAACATAAAACTGCCTCCCGGAATCGCAGCGGAAGAATAGCACAGAAATCCGGAAAGCATCTGTAGCCTCAGTTAATCGTCCAGGCCTCAGACCTGAACCCCGGCCTACCAGCCAGACCTGGCGTTCACGCTTACGGAGTTACCGGCATCGTCCGATTCACAGTTTCGCCGAGTGCTTCGCCCCAAACTGCCGCAGCTTGGCCAGCAGAGCCGCCGTTTGTCCAGAGTCGATGGCCTCAGCGCCCAGCCGGACGCCTTCCTTCAGATCGCCTGCCATTCCAGCAGCCACCAGCGCCGCCGCCGCATTCAGCAGCACAATGTCGCGCCGCTCGCCAGGGATGCCGGTAAGAACGTCATAGAGCATTGCCGCATTGGTCTTCACGTCGCCGCCGATGAACTTATCCAGCGTCGTGCGCGTCAGCCCGGCCATCTCCGGCGTGACGCGGGCGGCCCTCAGCTTGGATTCGCCCGTCTCCGATTCTTCGACGCGCGCCACAATCGACTCGCCGGTCGTCGTCAGCTCATCAATTCCGTCTGTGCCATGCACCACGAAGGCCCGCTTGGCGCCGAGCGTCACCAGCGTGCGGCCCACCAGCAGCACGCGGCTGGGAGCGAGCACGCCGATCACCTGTATCCGCGCGCCGGCCGGATTGGTCAGCGGCCCGCACAGGTTGAAAATGGTTCTGAAGCCCAGCGCCCTGCGCAGCGGTCCGAGGGCCTTCAGCGCCGGGTGATAGAGCGGCGCGAAGAGAAACATGAAACCAGTCTCGCGCAAGCACTCGACGGCCAGTTCCGGACCCAGCTCGATGGGTACGCCCAGCGCCTCCAGCACGTCGGCCGTGCCGCAGCGCGAAGTTACAGCGCGGTTGCCGTGCTTGGCCACCTTGGCTCCGGCCGCCGCCGCCACCAGCGCCGCGCCGCTGGAGATGTTGAAGGTCAGCGGTCCGCCGCCGCCGGTGCCCACAACATCCACCAGCTCGTCCCGCTCCGCCTGCGTCAGCGGCATGGGCGTCACCCGCTCGCGCATCACCTGCACAAAGCCGGCCAGCTCGGGCGCTTGTTCGCCGCGCGTCGCCATCACGGTCAGCATCGCCGCGGTTTCCACATCCGGCACCGCGCCGGTGAGAATCTCTTCCAGTGCGCCTGCCGCCTGTTCGCGAGTCATCGCCGCGCCATCTTCAGCCAGCGGCTTCAAAAGCTCCTTCAAAGAGGCCATGCCTTCTATGATAACCACCTGCGGCGGAGCCAACTGTTCACGGCGCGCTGTGAGCGACGCCGCCCGGCCGCAGGCAAGATGATAGCCACGGCCGAGGCCGGCATCCACGACGTCGTTTACCCCGCCGAAATCGGCGCAACGCTTGCCCGCGTCATCGGCAAGGCGTAGTTCTTCCTGGAGTCTGAAGAGCCATGAGCCCATCACAATGGGAACTTTTTTGCGAAAGTGAATTCAATGAGAGAAATGTATACCGCTCTGGTGAAGCTTCTCACACCACCCTCGGAATTTGGCGACACGAAGTGCTTTACGAACGTCGTCGCATGGGCAGAGGACCCGGATGATTACACTGCAACAATCTCACGGAAACTGGAAATAGAAGGTATCTTTGTCCTCGAAGTCGAGCAGTGTCACCGTGTCTCAGATTATGAAGAGATACCGGAAGATATGTTGCGGTTTATCGAATGGGCTAAGACCCACCCCGAAAATTGCATAATTGGAGATCGTGAATACTACCCATCGAGGCCTGCTTAATCATCCTCTGACGCGAAGGCTCATCGTCATGGTGAAATTTCGTGTGCCGTGAGCCCTCTTGAGTGTATGAGTAATTTAAAGTGACACTTTAAATTACTCATCACACACTTTCATGTATCGGAGCACGAAGCTCATGGCAAATGCCACATGCCGCCGCAAATTCCGCGGACTCTCAAGATGCCCTGTTCTTGTTAATTTCCTCAGCGAACTGCTCCACGGTCAACGCCTCTGCGCCCCGCGCCAATACGGTAAAAGCCGGTCCCGTGCGCGATTTGCGGTGTACCACGATGCGGCGCGTGGCTCGCTTCCCGGTCGCGCTGGCCAGCGACAGCATGGGCGCGGCCATGGATGGCTGCACTGTTTTGCTTGCCTTGGCCTCGACGAGCCAGAAGCGCGCGTTGGGCTGCGGCACCAGAAAATCGACCTCCAGCCCCTGCTGATCGCGGAAGTAGTAGAGTTCTTTCCTCCGGCCCCGGTTGGTCTGGCTTTTGAGAATCTCGGCAGCGACAAACCCCTCGAAGATCGACCCCAAAAAGGGCGACCTCTCCAACTCGGTTTGCGACTGGATGCCGAGCAAATGACAGGCAAGGCCCGTATCCCCCCAGTACACCTTGGGCGACTTGACGAGCCGCTTGCCGAAGTTCTCAAAGTAAGGCGGAACCAGAATAATCTGCCCAGTGATCTCAAGAATGCGCACCCACTCGGAGATGGTCGGCACGGAAACGCCAAGCGGGGCGGCAAGGTCCGACCGGTTCAGCATTTGCCCATGGCGGCTGGCCAGAAGCGAGAGAAAACGGCGAAAGGTGGGCAGGTCACGCACGCTTGAGATCAGGCGGACATCGCGCTCGATGTAGGTTTGCAGGTAAGAGGCAAACCACAATTCGCGGCCGCGCGGATGCAGCACAACCTCAGGAAAGCCGCCGAGCAGAGGATCGGCCTTGGGCGTCTCCGTCAGGCTGAAGGGCAATAACTGAAGGATTGCCGCCCGGCCGGCCATCGACTCAGTAATGCCCTGCATCAACGGTGCTTCCTGCGAGCCCGTAAAAAACCACTGGCCCATCTTGCGCGGACAGGCATCCACCAGCGTGCGCACGTAGTCCAGCAACTGCGGGGCATTCTGAATCTCGTCGAAGATCACAGGAGGACGCAGGCTCTCGATGAAGGCGCGCGGATCGCGGCGCACGCGGTCCTGGATGTCGGGATCTTCGAGAAGAACGTACTGCGCGCGAGGAATAGTGGTACGTAACAAGGTAGTTTTGCCCGACCGCCGCGGCCCCGTGATCACCACCGCCGGAAAGCGCCGGAGGGCCGACAGCAGAAAGGGTGCGATTTTGCGGGCAAGCATAGGCATATGAGAAATATAAAGCGTCACTTTAAATTACTCAACATTAATTTATCGGGAAAATAACTCAATTTGCGGATATTTCCGGCTCATTCCCCATACGCGTCAATAAGATACACTCGATAAAAAACAATTGCGAGGCACTCCCTCCGGAGCGCCTCGCAATCACTTCCTCACCACACTCTGCACGGTTTCTGGTTCACCATCGCCGCCGTCTTCTTGCAACTGAAGCTCTTGGCAAACTCCGGCAAATCGGTCAGCACGGTATTGGCGCGATATTCGTCCGGCGCGTGCGGATCGCCCTGCGCCTGGCTCCGCAACTGCTCGGGCCGCGTCTGCGTGCACCAGCTCTGCGCATACGAAATCCAGAAGCGCTGCTCCGGCGTGTAGCCTTCCGTCGTCGCGTTCATGTCCAGGTGCGCGGCCTCGACCTTTTCCAGCCAGGCCAGCCACGCCAACCGCAAGCCGCCCAGATCCGCCAGGTTCTCGCCCTCCGTCAGCTTGCCGTTCAAGTGAACCCCCGGCACCGCCTCGATTGCGTCATACTGCTTCACCGTGCAATCGGCGCGGTCGTTGAACTTCTGCTCGTCTTCCTTGGTCCACCAGTCTTTCAGGTTGCCGTCCTTGTCGAACTGCCGTCCCTGGTCGTCAAAGCCGTGCGTCAGCTCGTGCCCGATGGTCGCGCCCATGTCGCCATAGTTGGCCGCATCGTCCTCCTTGCCGCTGAAAAACGGCGGCTGTAGAATGCCGGCGGGAAAGTTCACGTTGTTCATCTGCGGGTCGTAGTAGGCGTTCACCGTGGGCGGCGTCATCTGCCACTCACCTTTGTCCACCGGCTTGCCGATCTTGGCCAGGTCGCGCGCAAATTCGAACTCGTGCGCGCGCGTCTGGTTGCCCACCCCGTCGCCGCGCACAATCTCCAGCTTTGAGTAGTCGCGCCACTTTTCCGGATAGCCAATTTTGTTCATCACCGCGTGCAGCTTGTCCTTGGCCTTCACCTTGGTTGCCGCGCTCATCCAGTCGAGCCCGTCGATGTCCTTGTCCATGGCCTGCTCGATGGCCAGCGTCATCTCCAAAGTTCTCTGCTTCTCTTCCGGCGGAAAGTAGCGCGCCACGTACACCTGGCCCAGCGCCTCGCCCATTTCGGCATCCACGCGGCTGGTGCAGCGTTTCCACCGCTCCTGCTGCTTCTCCGCGCCATTCAATACATGCGCGTAGAAATCCCAGTTCTCATGGTCAAAGCTCTCCGGCAGCGCGGTTCCGGCATAGGCGTGCAGCAGTTGCCAGCGCAGATAAGTCCTGATCTGGTCGAGCGGCGTATTGGCCACCAGCGCATTGAACTCCGCAAAGAACTTCGGCTCGTTGTCGTTCACCTTGCCGGCGGCGGGCGCGTGGGCAGCGGCCACATAATTGGCCAGCGCGAAGTGCGTCAGCTCCTTTGAAAAGCCCGCCACATCCGTGGGATGATTCAGGTTCTGCGGGTCGCGCTGCTCGGTAATGGTAAGCGATGCCTTGGCCAGCCGAGTCTCAAGGGCCAGCACAGTCTCGGCGTTCTTGGCAGCCTGCGCCTCCGGCTCGCCGGCCAGCACGAAAACCCGCCGCACATGGGCCACGTACATCTGCCGTATCTCCGCGGACTTCGGGTCGGTGCGCGTGTAGTAGTCGCGCTCCGGCAGCCCCAGCCCGCCTGCGGAATAGAAGCTGATCATCGCGCTTGAATCGGCAAAGTCCGGCCCAGAACCCATGCCAAAGAAAGCGTTCACCCCGATGGCATGAAGATGCGCTACCAGCGCGGGCAGCTCCCCGGCCGTCTTCAGCGCGTCAATGCGGTCCAGCTCCGGCTTGAGCGGCTTGAGGCCTAGCGAGTTTACCGTGGCCGTGTCCATGCAGCTCGCGTACTCATCGCCAATCTTCTGCTCATTCGCGGAGCGAGTCGTCTCGGGCGCGGCCGTCTCTTCGAGAATCTGCCTCAGATGCACCCGGTTCAGCTCAAAAAGCTCCGTAAAGCGCCCATACCCGGTCTGGTCGGCGGGCAGCGGATTGCGCTTGAACCATCCATTGCAACTGAAGCGGTAAAAGTTCTCGCAGGGATCGACCGTCTTGTCGATGAGCGAAGAATCGAAAACCCGCAACTCCGGCACGGCAGGTGCCGTGGCAGGCGCGGCTGTCTGGCAAAGCGCGGGAACGGCCATCAGTCCGGCGGCCAGAAAGGAAGCCGATACGATCAAACAGCGATAGGGTGCAACGGAAAAGCGCAACATGCCAAAACTCTACCAGATTTTCCGCTCTGGGCGGCAGCCTTCCTTATTTCCATGGCAATTACAATAGGACTCGGGAACAATCTCACCTGAGGAGCACACTTCAGTGGCGCAACGCACCTTCAGCATCGTCAAGCCGGACGCAGTCCGCAAGGGCTACACCGGGGCCATTCTGGCCGAAATCACGAGGGCCGGCTTTCAGATCGTGGCCATCAAGAAGCAGTCCATCTCAAAGGAACAGGCCAAAGGCTTCTATGCCGTCCACGCCGGGAAACCTTTCTTCGACGGCCTGTGCAATTTCATGTCCTCCGGCCCGCTGGTCTTGATGGTTCTGGAAAAGGAGAACGCCATCGCCGGCCTGCGCACGCTGATGGGCGCTACCAACCCCGCCAATGCCGACGAGGGAACCCTGCGCAAGAAGTTCGCCGCCTCGATGTCAGAGAACGCCATCCACGGCTCCGACGCCGAAGATACCGCCGCTTTTGAAATTGGCTACTGGTTCGCCGGGTACGAGCTGATTTAGCGATTCGCGCCACGGCAGTTGCGGCGCGCGTCTATGTACCAGGGCAAACTCGCATAAAAGAAACCCGGCGCTTCCTGCGATCTTCCCGGAGGACTGAAATGCACCTTGTGACGCAAACCGTCGAAACTGTTGGCGAAGACCGGTTCAGCAAGGTTCCCGAAGTCACGCCTGTCTTCTGGATGATCAAGATCTTCTGCACCACCCTCGGCGAGACCGGCGGCGATGCGGTAACGATGTCGATGAACCTCGGCTATCTGGTCGGCACGGCAATCTTCGCCGTCGTCTTTCTGGTTGCGGTCACCGCGCAGGTATCTGCGAAGCGATTCCATCCGTTTCTCTATTGGACGACAATTATTGCTACCACCACCGTCGGCACCACCATGGCCGACTTCGCCGACCGGTCTCTCGGCATCGGCTACCTGGGCGGAAGCCTGTCGCTGCTTTGCCTGCTGCTGGCGTCGCTTGGCGTATGGCGCTGGACCTTGGGATCTGTATCGGTGGATACCGTGAGTTCGCCCAAGACTGAAATGTTTTACTGGGGGACGATCATGTTTTCTCAAACCCTCGGCACAGCCCTTGGCGACTGGACGGCAGATAGCGAGGGGATCGGCTACCTGGGCGGGGCGGTTATCTTTGGCCTGCTTCTTGCGGCCGTGGCGGCATGTCACTTCTGGACAAAGATTCCGAAGACCGTGCTCTTCTGGACGGCCTTCATTCTGACCCGTCCGCTGGGCGCCGTGGTGGGCGATTTCCTTGATAAGCCCCTGGCGCACGGCGGGCTGAACCTGAGCCGCTATTCCGCCTCCGCTACGCTGGTTGTGCTGGTGATTGCCTGCATTCTGATCTTTCCGCAGCGTGCGGAAAAAGCGCGCTGAACGCTGAAGGCAAAATTCCACTAGGCTTCTGACGGCATCAAGTTGTACCAATGATGGGTGCCCCAGGTCCCGATTTTGGGACCTGGGAAAGCACGAACTCGAGGTAAGATATTATGCTGTCAGACAACTAATTTCCAAACAGATCGTCTATCTTCGCTCGTAGCGCGGCAACTTCCTGCTGCAATTCTGCAACGGTCGCTTCCAACTGCGCGATGCGCTCTTCGTGGCCTGCGTCTGGAGTTGCGACCTGTCCGGCCTCGCGCCGCGGGGAAGCCTGCACGGCCGCAAAATCAGCCGCAACCGATTCTACCGATCCGGAGAGCAGATGCGCGTAGCGCGGCTCCTTCGTTCCCGGCTGGCGCGGCAAAACGGCCGTGAGAGGCGGCTCCCGCTCCATCAGCTTTTGCAGCGCGGCCTGCACTTCGCCAATCTCGTCGAAGTGGTGCAGCCGCTCCGTGCGCCCGCGCAGCTCGCCGGGTGTCTGCGGCCCGCGCAGCAGCAGCACGCAGATAAGCGCCGTCTCGGCGCGGCTGAAGTTGAAAACCTCATCCAGCCAGTGCGCGTACTTGGTCACGCGTCCCTCGGTCCCTCGCGCGCGTCCGGCCAGTCTCAGGTCTTCCAGGCGATGCAGCGCCTGGCGCACCGCCTCCTCGTCCAGATCCATCACCGGCTCGCGGTTCGAGCGCTGATTGCAGGCGTTGATGAGCGCGTTCAGCGAAAGCGGGTAGTACTCCGGCGTGGTGACTTCTTTTTCAATCAGCGCGCCCAGAATGCGGGCTTCGGCGGCGGAAAGCATAATTGGCTCGGTCGATGGCATACCTCTATTCTGCCATTGCCAGCTTCCCTTCCTTCGCCAGAACAAAACAAAAAGAGGCCCCGCTCAAGCCGTGCTTGAACGGGGCAGTCTTAATGATGTTAAGTGGCGTGTTCTACTGCTTTTTCCGGATGGGACTGATGGCGCCGGAGCCACTCTTCTTGGCGGCGCGTCTGGCGGCGTGGACGAACATCTCCCTGCCCATCGGAGACATGTTGATGCCAATCTGGATGGCCAGGTTGATGAGGTTGCCCGTTCCCCAGTAGAGAGCCAGTCCGGAAGCAAGGTGCCACAGCATGAAGCCGAAGACGATCGGCATCATGAAGGCCATCATCCGCCGCTGGTTGGGGTCCATGCCCGGCGCGGGCGTGATGTACTGCATGAAAAACATGCTGATGATGATGAGGATGGGCAGAATGTGCAGCATGTCCGGCGAGGAGAGGTCGGTGAGCCAGTACCACTGGGCCTGGCGCAACTCCACCGTATTCTGCAGCACGCGATAGTAGGCGAAGAAGAGCGGCATCTGCAGCAGCATCGGCAGGCAGCCGCCGTACATGTTCACTCCCTCCGTCTTGTACAGTTCCATCATCTCGGTGTTCATTTCGGACCGCTTGGGGTCGGTCGCCTTGAGATGGGCATAGCGCTTCTTGATGACATCCACCTTCGGCTGGATGCGCATCATCTTCAGCGAAGACTTCGTCATCCAGATACGGGTGGGCAAAAGAATCAGATTGAAAAGGATGGTAAAGACAACGATGGCCCAGCCCCAGTTGCCGATGCCGTGTTCATAGAAGAAGCGCAGGCACAGGTAAAGCGGCTTGGCGATCACCGTCAGCCAGCCGTACTGGATGAGCGGCTCGAGCGATGGCCCCGTGGGCTTGCCGTCTGAATCCGTGGCGTGGATCACCTTGAGCTGGTCCAACTGCTTCGGACCGGCATAGAGGCGCAGGCGCGTCGTACCGCTGGTGTCGCCCACGGCCAGGCCAATCACGTCGGCCGCCCGTTTCGGGCTGTTCGGATCGCTCGGATCGCTGGCCTGCTGGATGGAGTTGTGCAGTGTCACGACGGTGGTGCGCGCCGGCGCGTCGGGCAGGAAGGCTGAGGCGAAGTAAAGATCCATCACCGCTGCGTATTCGAAAGGCTGGTCAAGCGTGGCGTTATCACTGACCTTTTTGGCATCGATCGAGTTCGTTTTGCCGTCCACCGACCCTGCAAACTTGCCGTACGAGAAGTCGATGGCGTTCATTTGGTCGCCCAGCCCGCCGGGCCACGCCAGAAGAGCGCGCACCGGAACGCCATTGCGCCGGACCTGGACCTCGGCCGTCACCACATAGCTCTTGTCGAAGCGGAAGGTCTTCACGGCGTCAAGGCCGTTGGCCGCATAGTGGAAGCTCACCGAACCGGGAGCCTGAAGCACGCCGGCAGGCGAGGTGGCGCCGGAAACCGTGACCTCGTAAAGCGCCTCATTCAACTGCTTGGTCAGTTCCGGCTCATAGGTGAAGAGGCTGAGCGGCAGGCCGAAGGCCGCGGCCCTGGGATTGATCAGATCAAGCTGGTGGCCGCCTGGGTCGGGATGGTCCTTGTACTGCTTGTTAGTCAGAATCCAGTGTTCCGCCTGAGCGCCCCGGTTGGTGAAAACGATTTTGAAGTTCCCGTTCTCGACCGTTGTCTCCGTGATCGTCGGCGCGGCAATGGACGGGACGGCTGCCGGCGCCTGCCCCGCGGCCGCCTGCAACTGGGCTGGCTGGCCTGCAACGGCGGCCTGGGGCGCGGGTTGGGGCGAGGACTGCTGCTGGCTCTGAGTCTGCGGGGCGGGCGCCGGCTTTACCGGCTGCTTCGGCTTGCCAAAGTACTGAAAGCCAAGAAGAATGATGAGGGCTAGAAAGGTCATCGACACCAGGCCGCGCATATCGCCGCCGCTGCCGCCGCTGTGGCCGCCAGGCCCTGAAAGATTGGGATTTCGAATTTCTGCCAATGGATACTTCCTGTTCGTTGAGGGGACATGCCGTCAGGCCGCCGCTCTTCTTATCTTATGGTAACGGTTCGTGGGGAAGACTGTGTGAAATCGCTTGCGGCGGCACAGGGTCCAGGCCACCGCGGACAAAGGGGTTGCAGCGCAGCAGCCTCCACACGGCCAAAGCCGTGCCTCGCAGGGGTCCGTGGGTGAGAATGGCGATGGTTGCATACTCCGAGCAGGTGGGCACGTAACGGCAGCCGCCGCCGGGCTGAAGCGAATGAACCGCAGGAGAGAGCCAGCGGTGATAGAAAGCAAGCATGGCCAGCAGGATGCGCGTCAACCCCTGCTGCGGGGTCGGCGTTGTTTCCAGCGCGTTCGCTTGGCGCTGCACTGCTTCGGATTCAGCGCGTGTCATGAAGTTGTCCCGGACCCCAGCGGTGGAGTTGGCGGCGCGAGGCGCGCAGCCTCCGTCCTTGCCTGCTGAAGAATACGTACAATCTCCGACTCAAGTTTCCTGAAATCGACGGCAAGCACCGTACGGCGCGGGTGAAGGATCAGATCGCAGCCGGCCGGCAGCAGGTCAACGCGGCAGCGCAAAGCCTCTCTCATGCGGCGCTTGATGCGGTTGCGCTCATGAGCCTTGCCCAGCACTTTGCCGACCGTCAGGCCGACACGCGGACCGGCCGCGGTCTCGACTGCTGTGGGCTGAGGCGCCAGAAACCAGCTCATCGACGCGGACTGGCGCTTGCGGCTGGCCGCATAAGCGCGCTGATAGTCCGCATGTTTCCTGAGGCGCGCGCCGGTTAGCGATCGCTTGAAAGACTCGCGCTGATCAGGCTGGGGAGAGGTCTTCATCGTAATGCCGCATGAGGCGTTGGTCCGGAACGGCATCGGCCTGCAAGCAATTCCGGCTCCAGCAATCGGCGAAGAAAAATGACGGGGAAAATCGGCAGGCGGCGATCACAGCGATTTCGATTCTGCTCTTTACAAAACAAGTGGCTTTTTCTTCTCCGGGGTCCCCGGCAAGCGATTCTTGCTCGCTCGGGGTGGAAGAAAAAAGCCGCCTTGCACAATACCGCAATGCCTACAGGTGAATCGAAAACGCTCTAGTCGCGGAAGCCCGCGCTTACGGCCACGCGCTTGCGGCCAACGGCGCGGCGGCGGCTCAGCACTGCGGCTCCAGCCTTGGTCTTCATGCGCGCGCGGAAACCGTGGATTTTCACGCGTTTGCGGCGATTGGGTTGAAATGTGCGCTTCGGCATGAAAATACACTCCTGTTTCTTGCTGAAATCTGTGCCTTTACGGCAATGATTAAGTGTATCGCAGATTGCGCCAGGAATCCAGCGGGAAGTGCGCCGAGTGCCGGATTTCGGTTCCGCATACCTAAGAGCGCGCCAGAGCGGCTCTCCATTATTGATCCGGTAAGAAATCAGTGATGCCGCTTTCCCACCCTTTTCCGCAAAAGCGCGGAAAAGGATGGGGCACCCAGCCAAAATGTTCAAGTGACTTTTTCCTTGAGAAAAGAAAAAACGCCTTCGACGAAGTTGCCAGGGTATGTCAATTGGAGAACTACTCGAGCGCGCCCAATGTTAAAATACCCCCCTCAGTAAAGCTCCGCCATGCTTTCGCCACGCACTCTGGTAACCGTATAGACGGGCTTTATCGGGGTCTTTCACCATCAATGGTGCAACTCGCTCATGTCCGCCAAAAGTTGTGTGAATGGGGGATTGCATCGCCACCAAAATGTGCTACTCTTGGGACCGTTCAAGAAAGTTTCCCAGCGCCTCACGGAAGCGGTTTAATCCCAGGCCCCGAGGTCTGTTCCAGGGGCCGACCAGTGGCATTCAGTCTGTCGGCAGGTTGTGTTCGGACGGAAAGCTGAAGAGCTTTGCGCTGCCGTGGTTCTGTTGCTAAAACTGGAAGGATGAACCGTTCCGCCCGTGAATGGATGGCGCAGGCAAGGATCGGTACCGATGGTATTTGCAACTTCGCCGGCAACGGCCCTCAATCCCTGGCTCCAGATTCTCGCTGCCTTAGAGAAAAAGGTGATGCGCCAGTCTTTTGAGACGTGGTTCAAACCCACTCGCTTCAGTCATGCGGCCGGACGCACGCTCTACGTGCGCGTTCCCTCCGCGGAGTTTCAGCAGCTCGGCGACAGGTATGGCGACTTGATTCAGGAGGCCATCGAGCAGCAGGAACTGGAACTGGACGACGTCTGTTTTGTGACCGCCGAAGAAGATCCGTCGATTCCCCCCAAGCGCAAGGATGGCGGTTTCGCTCCGGTTTCTGCCCATGCGCCCTCCGCGCCCGCTCCGGCGCGCGCGCCAGAACAGGCGCGCTTTGACTGGGCCAGCGCGGCGCAGCTCAACCCGCGCTACACTTTCGATGCCTTCGTCATCGGCAACGGCAATCAGTTTGCCCGCGCCGCCGCTCTGGCCGTGGCCGAGCGGCCCTCCAAGGCTTATAACCCCCTGTTTCTGTATGGCGGCGTGGGCATGGGCAAAACCCATCTGATGCACGCCATCGGCCACGAGGTAAAGCGCCGCCAGCCCTCCGCCAGCATCTCCTACGTCTCTGCGGAAAAGTTCACCAACGACATGATCACGTCCATCCGCAGCGACCGCATGACCAGCTTCCGCGACCGCTTCCGCACCGTGGATGTGCTGCTGATCGACGACATCCAGTTCATCGCCCAGAAGGAGCGCACGCAGGAGGAGTTCTTCCACACCTTCAACGCGCTGCACGAGAGCATGAAGCAGATCGTGATCGCCTCGGACCGTCCGCCGAAGGAGCTGGCCGAGATTGAGGACCGGCTGCGTTCGCGTTTTGAGTGGGGCCTCATCGCCGACATTCAGCCGCCTGATCTCGAGACCAAGGTCGCCATCCTGCAGAAGAAGGCCGAAAGCGAGCAGGTGCAGTTGCCCACCGACGTCGCCCTCTTCGTCGCTTCCAACATTCGCACCAATGTGCGCGAGCTGGAAGGCGCGCTGGTGAGGCTGATTGCCTGGTGCCAGCTCAACCGTATGGAAATTACACTGGCCTCGGCCCAGCAGTGCCTCAAGAACTTCATCGATCTGCAAGTGCGCAAGATCACCATCGAGGCCATTCAGCGCGCCGTGGCAGAAAACTTCGGCATGAGAATCGCCGACCTGAAACAGAAAAATAACTCGCGCAACGTCGTCGTGCCGCGCCAGATTGCCATGTACCTGGCCAAGCAGATGACCGAGGCCAGCCTGCCGGAGATCGGCCGCCAGTTCGGTGGCAAGCACCACACCACGGTCATGCACTCGATCAGCAAAATCGACGAACTGCGCCGCACCGACAAGGACCTGCACCGCACGCTGAACAAGCTGCAGGAACAGTTGAACGCATAGCAAGCCAGCAGACCAGCATTTTCGCGAGTCGGCGAAAAACCGGCAGCGCGTCAGTAAGGAACAAAAGCCCACATCTCAAAGGAGACGTGGGCTTTTGTATTTCGCTGACTTGTTGGGTGCCCCAAGTCTCGATTTAGAGACCTGGGATACCACGAACCTCGACCAGTGCATTTCTGATCTCTGTCGAGTAACCACAAACCCCATGCGAGCGAATAGCGAGCGATTGGTCCCATCGCAGGTGGCAGGTGGCTAGCGCCGCCCTCGTCCACGATCGCCAAAACCGCGCCCGCGATCCCCAGAGCTTCGTCCGCGGTCGCTAAAGCTGCGCGGCCTGACGGGCGCAGCGACAGGAAGATCGGTCTTACCTGCCGGGTACACGGCCAGAAAGCGGTCCTGGCCTTCGCCGTTGCTGGCCGTCTCGACGCCCTCGATTCCGCGAAAGGCCATATGCATCAGACGGCGCTCGCGGCTGTTCATGGGCGGAAAAGCGTAGGGGATGCCGGACTTGAGAACCTTCTCCGCGGCGATCTCGGCTTGCAGGCGCAGTTCCTGGGCGTGCAGCGCCTTGAAGTTGCCGGCGTCGAAGCTGACCAGGCCGCTCTCGTGCTGGTCCAGCCGCAGCATCTGCGCCGCGATGGTTTCCAGCGCACGCAGCAGTTCGCCATTGTGCTGCGTGAGCAGCGTCTCGTCGGGCCCAGCCAGCTCGACGTAGATCAAGCGGCTCTCAAAGCCCTCGGGGTCCCGCGCGCCGTCGCCGGCCGTGATGCGGTACTTGAGCTTCATGCCGCCCAGCTTGTTCAGGGTGGCGAGGAAATTGGCAATCTTCTGTGCAGCCTGCTGCAGATCGGTGATGGGCATAACAAAACAGTATCGCAGAGCCGGGCCCGGATGCGCGGAAAAATCGAAGAAAGCTGCCGATTCACCGCGATTCGCGGCCAGCAACCAGCCTTGACGCGCCAATTCGCGTTGTTTCATCCGCCATGCTGACGGCTGCTTCGCCTGCGGAGTGCTACCTTGAATTCATGAAACTCTTGCGCGCGCAAACCCGTTCCCTTGAGCCTCCGCTCACCCGAATGCGTTTGCTGCCGCTTCTGCTGCTGATCGCTGCCGCGGCCGCGCCTTTGGCCCGCGCCCAGGGCGGTCCGCCTTTCATCACCGACGACCCCGGCACGCCCGGCAACCGGCACTGGGAAGTCAATCTGGGCTGGATGGCCAGCCACAATCCATCCCACTCCAGCTACAACGCGCCCAACTTCGATTTCAACTACGGCTGGGGCGACCGCCTTCAGCTCAAGTACGAAGTGCCGCTGGCCGTGGCCACCGATGAGAACGACACCACGCGCGCCGGCCTGGGCGAGTCGCTGCTGGGCGTCAAGTGGCGGCCTTATGAGCATCACCGCGCCGGAGAGCCAAAGTCCGATGAGAATATGAACTTCTCCCTGGGCACCTTTCCGCAGGCCTCCATCAACAACCCCACTAGCGCCGTCCGCCGCGAAATTGTCGAGCCCGGCCCGCAATACTATCTGCCGGTCGAGTTCACCGCCAGGCTCGGCCCGGTGAGCGTTGATGGCGAGGTGGGCCGCTGGCTCGGCAACCGCCATGTGCCCGACCGCTGGGGACGCGGGCTCATCGCTGGACACGAATTCAGCGAGCGGCTGGAGCTTTATGGCGAAATCTACGATCTGCAGGATGCCAACCGCATCGGCACGACGCCCAGGCAGCGCGAACTAACGGTGGACTTCGGCGGCCGGCAGACGCTCGACCGCAAAGGCCATCTGCGCCTGCTCTTCATGGGCGGACGCGGCATTCAAGCCGTGACGCGCCAGAACAGCGAGCCCGGCTGGATCGCCTATGTGGGCCTGCAGATTCGGGTGGGGCCAAACGACGCTACGGAACCCGATCAGAACCAAAGCACACCAAAGCAGCCCACAGAGCGCGACCCATCTCGATAGATTTCACTGTCATTGTGTATCGTGAGTTCGTATGGAACCCGCTGCGTTCAGCGCCTCGCATCCCGCTTGCGTGTCACTCCGTGCTCCTCTTCGCCGCAGGCGCAGCCATCAAGAGAGATGGGTTCGCCTTCCGGCGAACCCGCTCAAGAGACATTCTGGGGGAGGGAGGGAAATCGATGGAGTGTCAGCTACTGGATCGAGGATTTAGTCAACTGCGGGGAATGGTAACTGCGCGGGTTAGTGGAAGATGTCTCTTTGTGGAGAGAGTACGGGAGCGCCTGCCCCCGTACTGTTCAATCCTGCTCACATTCGGTTGTTTTTTAGCGTTTGCCCCCGGTTACATGGCCACGGCCATCGCGAACTTCATTTCCCTTGAAGTGGGAAACCTTGTCGAGACGCCTTGATGGCTCGGCTTTCTCGCCGCGAGCTGGCCGCGGGCCGTTATAGCCGTGTTCGGGGTGAAAGCGGTTATTGACGTGGCCCTGGAAGCCTTCATGGCCATGAAACCACGGGCCAGCGCCGATGAAGATGCCGCCGTTAAACCACTCCGAGCCGTAGTAGCCGTAGGGCGCGCAATCATAGGGAGCGACGTCATAGTAGCCATAAGGACACTCCGGCGCAACTCCAATTTCCACGGAAACCTGCGCCGAGGCCTTCGGAGCGGCTGCCATCAGCAGGCAGCCCGCAAAAGCCGCGAACACAACATACTTGAATCCAGACATAAATTCTCCTCGCTGTTGCGGGGTCTTCCGGTAGCACCCCTCACTCCGTTGAACGTAGCAAATTGAATCGTCATCGTCTGAGCAGAATGGACCAAACGCAGAATGTGCGGAAGTGGGTCAAGCCGGCAGCCGGCCCCTGAAGAAACCGCGCCCCCATTCGCCGCATCCCGCCCCAATGTTGTATCGTGCAATTCGTATGGAGCACATTGCAAACAACGTCCCGCGTCCCGCGCCCGAGGCGGAAGAGGTCTACCGCCGCTGGATTCAGTTTCTCGATGAAGAGTTCACCCGCCACCACTCCCCGGAGCGCCGCTCCGAGATCGTGCGCGACCAGCTTTACCAGCTCTACCTGGGCCGCCCGCACGGCGGCAAGCTCAATCTGGAGCTTACCTCCGAGCTGCCCGGCAACGTCGTCAGCCTTTCGCTGGACCCGGAAAACGTGACTCTTGAGGCTGAACACTTTGCCGACGTGGACCCCGAGCAGTTCGCCATGCGCAAGCCTCTGCTTTGGTTCTGGCAGATGTTCGACCGCTCGCCCATCGGAACCAACCACTGGCTGGGGCTGCGCTTCCGCGCCATGCTCGGCCGCCACCTTTTTGCCCGCATGGGCGTGGGCGTCAGAATCTATCACGGCGTGGACCTGACCTATGGCTACAACCTTTCCATTGGGGAGGCCGTCACCATCCGCCAGCGCGCTCTGCTGAACGACCGCGGCGGAATCACCATCGGCAAGGGCGCCGTCATCGGCTCCTTCGCCCGCGTCTACTCGCACATCTACGCGCCCGACAGCAACGAGCGCGTCAATCTGGTGCCCACCGTCATCGGCCCCGGAGCGCGCATCGCCAGTCACGCCATCGTGCTGGCCGGCCAGAGCATCGCCGCCGGTCAAACCGTCGGCAGCTTCCCGGACGACCGCATCTGAGAATCCGCATTTCCGCTTCCATGCAAAAAGGCCGCCCCACGGGCGGCCTTTTTCCTGCATCCATTCAATCTCTTGAAAACCCGTCTCTATAGCATTTTCATAGATGGTGTAAGGAAGCTCCGTGCCCCATCCATTTCACGTTCTTTGTGAAATGGGTGGGAAACCACAAACTCAATTCTACAGAAACAGTGATAATGCTCAGATGCCCATGCCAAACTCGCCGGTCTGCTGTTCCCCGGCGTGGGTGTAGAAGTCGTAGGGAGTGCGATGGTTGAATTTATAGCGGCTGAACAGTTCGCGCCCCACGCAGACGCCAACCACGGCCACGGCCACCCCCACCGAGAGCCAGCCGATGACCTTCATCGTGCTGGATTGATTGGTTTCTTCCTCTGCGGTCTGGGCTTCTGGTTCAGTGGACATCGGCTGACTTCCTCCTACCCGAACATGATAACTCAGTCTTCCTGGGACTGGCAGGCCGGGTCGCTCGGTCGTCGCCTTGTTCACTCCTGGCATCGATGCGGGCCAGCCACGCAGCCTTCGCTTCTTCTGGCAGGAAGCTGGCGCGGATGGAGTTGGCGGCCAGTTGGCGCAGTTCCTCGCGGGTGAAACCCTGTTCCGTGTGGGCCAGCAGATATTCATTGGCCACATCGGAGCCAAAGAAGGCCGGGTCGTCGGAGTTGAGCGTGACCAGCAGGCCGGCATCGAAATACTTCCGCAGCGGATGCGCGGCAACCGAGGGACAGACTCCGGTGCGGACGTTCGATGTGGGGTTCAGCTCGAGGGGAATGCGGCGCTTCTTCAGCTCCTCCATCAGACTCGGGTCCTTGATCGCCGAAAGCGCGTGGCCGATGCGCTCCGAACCGAGCGAGAGCGCTTCCCAAATGGCCTCGGGGCCTGTGGTTTCGCCGGCGTGATTGGTCAGCCGCAGACCGGATTGCGCGGCCTGGGCATAGAGGGCGCGGAAAGGCTCGGAGCCTGTCACCCGCTCGTCGCCACCCAAGCCGATGCCGATGATGGAGGGGTGCGCAGCCCGGAGTTCGGCGGCCTTCAGGAAAACCCGCTCGGCCTCCTCGACGGTGAAGTGGCGCACCGCGTCCGGAATCCAGTAGAGCGTGATGCCCAGTTCGCGTTCGCCGCGCTCGCGGGCCCGTTCCAGGCCGGCGAAGATAGGCTCGAAGGCGTCAGGATCGTAGTTGCGCCACATATAGATCATGCCGACGGAAAGAAAGACCTCGGCGTGAACCACGCCCTGTTCGGCCAGATGCTCCATCATGCGCCAGGCGGCCAGCTCGTAATCCTCCGGGCCAATCAGCCGCTTGGTAACGGCCTTGTAAGAGTCCATGAAGCCGGAGAAGTCGTCGAAGCGGTAGAGCGCCTCGGCCTCGGCCAGCGTCAGCGGCCGCTCATCGTGGCGGGCGCTCAGCTCCACCAGCGTCGAAGGCAGAATCGTGCCTTCCAGGTGTAAATGCAGCTCGGCCTTGGGCAGCCGGCGGATGAAGTCTTCGATCTTCTGCGTCATCAAACTCTACTTTAGCCCCGCAAACTCCGAACGGTGGCGGCTATAACAGAAGTAAATAACCAGGCCGATCACCAGCCAGATGAGGAAGCGGTACCAGGTAATGATCGGCAGCCCGGCCATCAGCACAAAGCAGAAAAGCACGCTCAGCAGCGGAATCACCGGGCCAAAGGGAACCTTGAAACCGCGGCGGCGTTCGGGCTCGCGCACCCGCAGCACAATCACTCCGATGGAGACCAGGACAAAAGCAAACAGCGTGCCGATATTGGAAAGGTCGGCCAGCGTGCCGATGTCGAACAGGCCCGAGGGAACGGCCACGACAAAGCCCGCCACCCAGGTGGAAAAGGCCGGTGTGCGGAAGACAGGATGCACGTTGCTGAAAACCCTGGGCAGCAGGCCATCCCTCGACATGGAGAACCACACCCGCGACTGGCCCAACTGGTAAACCAAAATCGACGAAAGCATGCCGGTCATGGCGCCAAACAGCACCACCAGCCTGACCCAGTGCAGCGAGTGTGCGCCTGGAAGTCCGCTGAGCTTCTTCAGCGCGTTCACCACCGGTGCGCCGTCGTCAACCATCGATTGCCACGGCACCAGGCCGGTCAGGCAGATGGCCACGGCAACATAAAGCAGCGTGCACACAATTAGCGTGGCGATGATGCCGATGGGCATGTCGCGCCTCGGGTTGCGGCACTCTTCAGCCGCGGTGGAAACCGAGTCGAAGCCTATATAGGTGAAAAAGATGATCGATCCGCCGGTCAGAACTCCCGACCATCCATTGGGCATGAACGGATGCCAGTTGCTGGGATGAATGAAGCCGATGACCGCAAAGACGAAGATCAGAATGGCGATCAGCTTGATTCCCACCATCGCGTTGTTGGTGTTGGCCGACTCGCGAATGCCGCGCACCAGGATGACCGTCAGCAGCAGAACGATGATGAATGCCGGAATGTTGAAGCCGAAGTGCCAGCCGGGATGGTAGATCCAGTTGCCGGACAGGTCCTGCAGGCCTCCTGGCAGATAGGCTGGCGATATCCAAGCCGCGGATGGATGCAGGCCAAACCAGTCCAGCAGGTCCACCACATGAGCGGCAAAGCCCACGCTCACGGTCATATTGGAGCCGGCATATTCGAGGATCAGATCCCAGCCTATGATCCAGGCGATCAGTTCGCCCATGGTGGCGTAAGTGTATGTATAGGCTGAGCCGGAGATGGGAATCATCGACGCCAGTTCGGCATAACACAGGCCGGTCAGCGCGCAGACTATGGCCACCAGAAACAGTGACAGGGCAATCGCCGGACCAGCGCCCGGCCGCCCGGCCAATGCCGTATGGGTGATGATGAAGTGCAGTAGCGGCGTATTCGGAATGCTGGGAGCGTCGAACTTCTCCCCGGAGATGGCCGTGCCGATCACAGTGAAAATTCCCGAGCCAACAACCGCGCCAATGCCCAGCGCAGTCAGCGACCACGGCCCCAGGGTCTTCTTGAGCGCGCGCTCCGGTTCTTCCGAGTCCCGGATGAGCTTATCGATCGACTTGCGGGCGCCAAGTTGCCTTAGCAGGGCAGTTCTCCTCATCCCGCCATCGGCGTGGACGTGTCAATTCAGAAGCCTTTCGGCTCAAAGCGATTTTCCGCTTCAGGATCCCTTCGCCGCGACCGGCAAAGTGAGGATGCTGCATGAAACCTCTCACTCATCCGATCAACTCCGGACAGCAAAAAGCCGTCAGGGGGCGAAAATGAAACAGGGTTCCGGACCGCTCGCTCACTGGCAGGCCGGCCCGAAACCCTCAGGTTCTTGCAGGGAAGGGGCTTAGAGCATTCTCAGGGATCGTGCGGCGTAGCGAACATCCTGGAGAGTGGCTTTTTCTTGATGAAAAAGCCACTTGAGTTCACAGGCCCCCATTACAGCAACCCTGAAAACGCTCTAGCGCTTCGACTGGCCGCGCGCCATTCTCTTGACCTTCTTCTTCTTCGATCCGCGCGGTTCGGTCCGCTTCGCCTTGGGAGCGGCCTTCTTGCGGGCGGCGCGCTTCAGTTTCTTCCGTTCCTGCGTGTCTTCAATCTTGGTGGTATCTGCCACTTGTATCCTCTTTCGCTGCAATCTCTTCACGGCTTCCCGTGAATTGTGTGGATGTAATCTCTAGAATAACAGGCTTTGCGCGGTCGCGAAAGCGGCTGGGGCGCATGAAAAGCGGCGTTTGCATCGTCTCCAGCGTATACTAAGATTAAATACGAATCATCAGACCCGGCTTTCTACTTGAAAAAGCCTGTTGGCAGTAGACTTCTTACCGCTCCTGACGAGATCCGCACCGTACGCAACAATTACCTGTTGACTGGAGTGAAATTATGCGTTCCGACAAGATACATCGTGCTCTTGAGCATGGTATGAACCGGTTTGAAGTCTGCCAGTTGGTCGCCAAAGGCGTCAAAGCTACCCACAAGACAGGCGGCCGCTTTGAAGACTCTATAAACGACGTGCTGCAATACCTGGGCACTCACGATAAGCCCAAGGGTGGAATTCACCCGGCCGTCGCCGTGGCCGCCGACAAGGCCCTCAAGCCGGCAGCATAAAAACAGCTAACAGCTAACAGTTGTCAGTTAACCGCGGTCAGCAGCAGCCCTGAACCCGGTCGGCACGGTGGCCGCCAAAGGAATGGATCGTTCTGGTCCCGGCAAGAACTTCGCCGCCGTGCGGCAAGCCGCGTGGAATGAGATATTCCTCTCCAGCCTTTACCGGAATCCGCTCTCCATTGATGATCAAGATATAGCAGCCCTGCACAACGAGCATATATTCGTCGTAATCGTGGACATGGGACGCTGATGCCGCAGTTTCACGGCAGGTCCAAAACGCCATCTGGCTTCCGTTGCCGCCGTCAAAGACATATCCCTCAACACCTGGGGTCGCTTGACTGGCCCCCGCGATCCTGTTTGCGGGATCTTTCATGAATTCCGGAAAATCTTCCATAGTCGCAAGATAATGCCGATTCTCCCCCAGACGCAAGAAAGGGACGGCAGTTTGCCGTCCCTTTCTGTTTGAATCAAATACGGTTAAAAAGGGGGTAACCCTTAGAGAACCGTAACGTTCTCAGCCTGCCAGCCCTTGGGACCCTTGGTCACATTGAACTGAACGCGCTGGCCCTCTTGCAGCGAGCGGAAGCCGCTCGACTGGATGGCGGTGTGATGTACGAAAACGTCCTCGCCGTTCTCACGGCTGATAAACCCAAAGCCCTTGGCGTCATTAAACCACTTAACTGTACCTGTTTCCACTGTGTTGCTCCTCTGTTACTGATTTACCGCGAACGCAATGAGGAAGTTTGCGTGCAGGTGGTTACCGAAACAGGCAAGAACTTCAGATCGAATTCTACGATGTATATAAAGTGTAGCATGGTTTCTGCTATTCGCAAGAAAATATCTTGGGCCCTGTAAATATTCCTGAAAAGTCCCGATTTGGAACTGAGAGCTATCCTGACTCTCTTTCAAAAGCGCGTCCTGACTTTCAAAAGCGCGTCCTGAGCGGGGAAGTGCAGGCAAAGAGAATGCAGGCATAAGCGGCAGCGGCAAGCGTGGAAGCGTTTCGAACTGAAGTGTATCGTAAATGAATATGGCTACAGAACCCTTGTCTCCTTCTGAGACGCTCGGCATTTCAGAAATCCTGCGCGCTCTGGAGCTCAATTGCGGTAGCGAAGACAGGGAAACGGAGCCTTATCTTGTGATTCCCGGAAACAGCGGACCTCGCTGGCTGCTTCCAGCGCGGTCCAGCGCCGCCGCATCCGTGTTAGGCATTTGGCATCCTTATAACTTGTCAAGCCGAATGAAATGGCTCGCCATTCGCATGGCCGCCCGTGCCGGCGCGTTGCGGTTTGCTCGCTCCGTTGCGAGTGTGGAGACTTCCCGCCGCGGAGCGCGGCTCTGGTTTGATCGATGCGGAATTCAGGCGCGGGACGGAGAGATCGTCGTCCTGATCGGCGCCTTCTCTCCCGACAGAAAACTGATTGCCTTCCTGCTCGATAACCAGCATCGCATTGCCGCGGTGCTCAAGGTCGGACTTACGGCCGGAGGCGGATTGAGCATCCTCCATGAAGCTGAGGTGCTCGGCAGGCTTGAGCAGTATTCCTGGGCGCCGAGGCTTCTGTCGGTTCATCCCAGCCTGCGGGCCGCCGCGCAGGAATACATGCCCGGCGCCATGCCTGATCGCGGGTTTCGTCCCGAATTCATGGACCTGCTGTGTCAGCTGCCTCGAAGTGGAAGCTCCATAAGTCTGGCGACCGTTGCGCAAGAAGTGGCAAACCGCCTCAGCCCATTCAAAGCTCAGTTCGATAAGATGGCTCCCGGTCTGCTGAGCCGCTCCCTGGCCTGTCTGGACCTCGATATCGCCGTTCCCACAATGCTGGTGCATGGCGACTTTCTGCCATGGAACATTGTGAGGAATCCCAAGGCTGGTGATGTGCTCGTCGACTGGGAATGGGCTGACTTTGCCGGTCTCCCCGCGCACGACCTGCTCCATTTCCAGTTCAGCATCGACCGCCTTTTCGGCGAAAAGGCGGGAGGCTATGCAGCCATTCAATCAAGCTCCATTTGCGCCGAATACTTCCGCCGCATGGATCTTGACGTGGCGCTGTTGCCACAGCTTGCTATCGCCTATCTGCTCGATCAACTCCGGCACTTTAACAAGCATCTGAGTCCCGAGCACGCCGCCTATCTATTGCGTCAACTGGCAGCTGCGTCTCTGACCGCTTGAAGTTGCACTCTTCTCCGTGCCCCATCCTTTCGCCTTTTTACTGGCGAAAGGGTGGGAGACCACGAACCTGCAAGTAAGATAATGATGCGGCCAGAGACCTGGCGTGATCTGCGCGGCTCCAAACCTCCAAACCTCTGATGACGCGCTCAGTTCCCTGATCCTCAAGCCGTCTTGACTCCACATCGGCAATCGCCTTCAGTATTCCTGGGCTCGCTTTCAAGCACAGCGGTAATTTCCTCAGCAAAGCGTTCCGGGCCGAAACGTTCCAGGGCAACCTGCCGCGCCCGCTCGCCAAGACGCTGCCGCATCTCCGGGTCCTTCGCCAGAGACGCGATTTTGCCGGCAAGATCGGCCGCATCCAGAACATGGAACATCAACCCCGTCGATCCCTCGTCGATAATCTCCGGAAAAGCGCCCGCATCGGCTGTCACAATCGCGCGCCGCGCCAGCATCGCCTCCACCACAGCCAGGCCGAAGCCTTCCCCATTGCTGGGATGAACATAGACATCCATGATCCCCAGCAGCTCCCTCGCGTCCGGCCGGGGACCCAGAAAGTGAATCCGTTCGCCTCCCGGAATCTCCCGCGCCTGCGCTCGCGTACTCTCCCAGAGTTCGCCGGTCCCGATCAGCACAAGATGCATCTCCGGAAAGTCCGCTGCTAACTTGGAAAAAGCGGCCAGCAGCGTTCGATGTTCCTTCCATCCGAGAAAAGCAGCCGTGTAGCCGATTACAAAGGCCGCGCGCGGAATGCCCAGGGCATCGCGCTGGCTAAGGCCGCATGGCGGATCAGAGAGGGAGACATCTTCAACACCGTTGAGAACGGCGATTTCTCTCCCTTTGTGGCCGGCATAAATATGAGCCTTCTTAACCTCCTCGGAAATGAAGATCAAGGTGTCACGCCGGGCGGCCCATCGATACACTGCGACTTTCCAGCGGTTTTCGATCAGCATCGCAATCGCGTGAATCCAGTACAGCACAGGGCATTTTGATCTTACCGCCAGCTTCGCGACCAGATACGCTTTCAGAGACGTCGCGACCACCATGTCGAAATTCTGCTCCTTGACGATACGGCGCAACGCCAGGGCCGGCCTTAGGTACCCCGCATCCCCAACTTCGTGCAAGGCCCCGCCGGTCTGCGCGAGAGCTTCCGCCATGACGGGCTGAAACGGCATGAAGCTGGCGAAATGAATCTCCAAACGCTGATGGTCGCAGTGGCGCGCGAAGGTCAACAGGACGTGTGGAACGCCTCCGGTCTGCGGGAAATTGCGGTTCAGCATCAGAACCTTGAGCTTTTTCATTATCGTAAGTCCAGGCTTCGTGTTGATTCTCTTCTTCAATTCAGCGCCAGAACGAGGCGGATCCAGCTCGCAACGCTCAGCGATTCTGCCTGCGCTTCTTTCGCATCGCAGTTACTTGTGCATAGATGTCTGTCAATAAAGTGTAATTGATCTCCGCAGTGAATTTGCTCAGAAACAGATGATGGCAATTCGCACGCATTCCTTATAGCATTTTCACGGATGGTGTAAGAAAGCTCCGTGCCCCACCCATTTCACGTTCTTTGTGAAATGGGTGGGAAACCACAAAATCAACTCTACAGGAAAAGTGAAAATGCTCTCGTAGTCTCCCCCTGCTGGAAGCTCGCGCAGCTCCGGCTTCCAGCGCATCAACATTCCCGGCGCAAATGGACACCGGGTTGCCACTTTTGAAACTGGCTCAGCTTATCCAGATTCCACCGAGGGACTTGAGCCACGCAACAGTTTCCTCGACGCCATCTTCAAGGGAGTACTTCGCTTCTCCCAAAACTTCTATCGTCGGCGTCATATTGATAAGGTAGCTTTGCGTCATGCTCCGGTAGCGGCTGGTAAATAGTGGGAATGAATGCCCTGTCGCCTTGACCATATCTCCTATGAGCGCAATTCCCCGCAGAATCGGCCTGGGGACAACCAGCGGTTCGCGGCCCGTGAGCGCCCTCGTAAACGCGGAGGCCCATAGCTTGATATCTCCTGGACGATCTCCCAGGTAGAATGTCTTCCCGGACACCGCATCCGCCGGCGCAGCCAGTATCTTCACGGTATATTCCGCCACGTTTCCGACATATCCATAAGCGCGGATCACCGGCGCGCCCCCCGGATGCAGATACCGGCCTTTCTTTACAACCAGCCAGAACTCCTGTGCATAGCGAGGATGCCAGGGACCCCAGATATTGGTTGGCCGTACAATCGTCCAGATACCGGGAAGACCTGTATCCTCACGGACCATCTCCTCCATCCTGCTCTTGCTTTCGCCATATAGATTTACGGGGCGGTATTCACGGTCGCTCTTTGGCAAAGGCCCCGGCCGCACTACATACTGGCTTGAGTAAAAGACTGTCCGCTCCACGCTTCCCGCGACCTTGACTGCCTTGATGAAATTGGCGCTTCCCTCCATGTTCACCCGATAGTCGTCCAGCGCTGTTCCATTGTCATCTGTACGGGCGGCCATGTGAATCGCATGAGTCGGACGAAATTCCTTCACCGCCTCCATGAATGTTGACGAATCCATAAGATCGCCTTTGTGCCAGTACTGCAGATGCTTGGATAACTTTGGCTCTTCGCGGTCGACGTTCAGCAACTCGGCGTCCGGATAAAGGCTCGATATCTCCTCAATCACCCGCGTCCCGATAAATCCGCTTCCTCCAGTTACAAATACTCGCATATTCTTCTCACCTATCCTTCCACTGAGATAAAGCACTTTCCATCGCCCTGCGATGCGCCTCAACCGTAAAATAGCGCAAATATCTTTCCCTTGATTTTTGGCCCATCCTCTCCCGCAGAGAAGCATCCTCGACCAGTTGCGCCAAAGCGTCGCGGCAACCCGCGGCATCCCTGGGTTCGCAAAGAAGCGCACAACTGCCCTCTTCAACGACTTCGGGAATTCCCCGCCATCTGGCCGCAACCACAGGAAGGCTGAAACACATCGCCTCTAGAAGAACCACAGGGAATGTCTCTGAATGGAAAAAGCTTGGAAAAAGAAAAACGTCCGCTTTGCGGTAGTATTCCCATTTCTCCGCCCCCGCGATAACTCCGGGAAAGTCAAAGCAATCCTTGAATGCGGGCTCAATCATGGCCAGCGCGCGAGCCTCCAATTTGCCCGATTCCCATTTTCCAAGACAGGTCAATCGAAGATCGGCGCCTTTCCTCAGCAATTCCAGCGTTGCTTGAATCGCGACTAGAACGCCCTTGTCTTCACGAAGCACAGCCACAAACAGGATATTGATTCGTGCGCCGCCGCGGGTCGATCTTGCAATGGATTCGCCGGCTGCGTCCGGTATGCCATTTGGGATCACAATTTCACGCTTGCAATTCATGCTCAGGCCATCTCGCGGTCCGCCGTTCGAGATGTGAATCGCCAACTCCGGATTGGCAAACGCAATTCTAACAAGCGCCTTTAGCAGCAAACTCGACTTCTTGACATAGTCGGAAATCCCGCTTGCATGGAAGTGAAAGACGGTAGCATCAAACAGCCACCGGGTCATGCCCAGAATGATGACATCTCTTAGGATCGGCACCAAACGGGGCCCCGATGGCGGGTAGTACAGAATCTTGAGCCCATACTTGAATCTGGCCCAGTATATCTTGCTTATTACTCGGAACAGTTCCAGAACCTTTGCGAATTCCAGCTTCCCGGCCGAGTCCAGGCTTTTGGAGAAGTTCATCCTTACATGAATCAGCTCAATATCTCGATATACTCCGTCGAGAAGAAGTTGAATCATTACGGCCTGTCCGCCAAGGGGAGGTGGCGTCTGACCTACTACAAGAATGCGCAGTGGCTTCTTGTGTGTTCGCGAGCTTTCTGAGATTTCCACAAAATATCCCCTGATCAAGTCTGTGTGCTTCACGCCACCGATTTACGCACGCTGACGTCTGTGATGCTGAGAAGATGCTGCCGGCTGTGAGTTACCAGCATACTCAACCTCTGCCCTCCACAAACTTCAGCTCAAATAATGTCGAGGCGATGGTCTCTCTTCACAGGCATTCTAGCTGTCAAGCATCGGTCGTGCCAGCACTGGCGGCAGCAGGAAAACTGATTCCCGCATGTTCATGGCGCTCCAGCAGAGAATCCCGTCCGAGCGAAGTCCTTACCTTCCCCCGCGCGCTCCGTGCTTACCAGACAGTCAAAAAGAAGCAGCCATGGAATCGGCAAAATGCAGAAGGCCGGGATACCCTCCGTGATTCCCTTCACCAGGCACCACACAACTGCGCATAAGGCGATGATTCCCGCAATTCCGCCCCTCTGCTTCAAGGCCCTTACCGACGCATATGCCAGAGCAAAATACGATCCAAAAACCAGGACCACGCCTACCAGGCCAAAGTTGAACCACACTTGCAGGAACTCGTTGTGCGCCTGCTCCACCCGATCTATACCGGGAAAGGGACTGGGACCTATAAGTCGAAATGCGAGTAATCCGAAGCCTCGTATAAAGGGTCCGGAAGCGATTTGCTTATATGTCAATGCCCACAGTACCGTTCTCCCGGTCAAGGTTTCGGGCGCCGCTCCTCCTCCTCCACTCTGATATTCGGCAATCTTTGGAAAAAGAACAATTAGCGCGAGCGCCATTCCCAGCAACATCCGCGAAATAAGAATTGAACGGCGCCTCCAGGATCCCGAAGAATACAAGACATAGACCACTCCCGCCACCGCAAGCGCAATGATCTCGGTTTTGCCAAATGTAAGATACAGCGCAAGGAGCATGGATAGGACAAAGAGCAATGCGATGCTCTTTCTGATATCCCGAATCAGGCGAAGATATAAAACTGCCAGAATCCCCAGGCAGGCCGAGGTCGCAATCGCGCTGAACACAGCAAGCTCCTGCCCCAGCCGCCCGCCCGAATAGCCGGTCAGCACAATAGCCAAGAGCGTAGAAATCGCGGCGGCATACGCCGTTCCTTTGAAGACGTTGCGGAATACGTCGCGTATTGGGTAAAGCTTGCATAACATGTAGGAGATAAGGATTTGCACAATATAACTCAGATAGTATGCCACTGCGGAGGCGGGCGCCGGAGTCCACAAGAGCGACAAGCCGCTCCAGGCCAGGAAGATGATGCCAAGTCCTGTAGCTGCGCCAAAATGGTTAGGAATCCGCGTTGAGCATATGCCGCGCATCTTCCCCCGGCGCACAAGATAGACTGAGAGCAAATAACTGCAATAAGCGCCATAGATAAGGGTAAAGACCACCGTCGCCACAACCATTGCGGCCACTCCGCTTCTGCTGCTGGTGAGCGCGGCGTAAATCTCCAGAATCTGAAGGCCCCAGATGTAGGCGGAGAGCCTTAGGCCAGTCGGTTCTGATGACGTAGTGATAGCTTCTCTCCCTTCAAGTTAAAAAGTATCGGCAGAGCTGTGCTGCTCATCCTTATCGAGTCCCTGAACCCGCCCGTTTCCAAGTTACAACGATACAACTGAAAATCTCAGAAAAACTGCCCGGACACATTTGCAAGTCCTTCCCATCCAGCAATCCGGATGTTGGATGCATGGTTGGCGCTCTGGCAAAACATGGCGGTTACTACATAATCGTACACAACTCCGTGCATTGTCTCTTCGACCCATCAACGGCATCCGGCAAATGCTTCCATTCAATTAGTGCGATCTGCAAGGCGCTTTCTTGAAGCGTCCAGGACGCTGTCAATCTGTGCGTAAGTTTGCGACACCACATTTCTCCAGGTGTTTGCCTTGGCGGCTGCCAAAGCCTCGCGTCCCATCTGAGCGCGAAGCTCTGAATCGCTTACGAGTTTTCGCATCGCTTCCGCCAGATCATGAATTACTTCCGACTCGCTTCGATTCTTTACCGCAACCTTGATGCCGCAGGACAGCGGAAGAATCGCGCCAGGCCCGCCAGTATCCAGGCAAATCACCGGTAGCGCTTGTGACAAGGCCTCAAGAACTACATTTCCACTGGAGTCGTGCAGACTTGGAAATACGAACGCCGTATAGTGCCCGTAATGCGCCCAGATTTCATCGTGTGAAATCCAGCCAAGCCACTTTACGGAGTCACCAAGTCCCAGCGCCGTGGATAGTTTTTTAAGCCAGGCCTCAGCAGGTCCCGTGCCTATGACCGTGAAGGTTGCATCGGGCTGATTCCGTCTCAGTTCGGAAAACGCCTTGAAAGCCAAATGCAGTCCCTTCAAATGAAGAAGGCGCCCTGCATAGAGGAAGTCCGCACGCGCCACCGGAACCCCGGCCTCGCTCATAATGTGTTCAGGTTCCAGGCCGATCTCCAGTTGCACCCGGCTTTTCTCCCGGCAGAAATGAGGAAGAACCGCCAATGTTTCCGGCGTCTTGCAAAATATCAGGGTTGCCTGCTTATACATTCTGGAAAGAGATGGGTCCAGATATGCGAGATGATTTGACAATTCACGAAGCCGTTCCTTAAACGCATCGGCTGATGGAATGCCGCCGCGCAGTAAGCGGGGTGTAAGGTCTCCACCGCCGAGCGGGCCAATAACAAAAGGAAGCCCGAGCCGGCCCATGAACGAAGGCTGGCGGAAGACTCCGAAAGTTATATGATGGACCAGGTCAAACTGCGTCTTCGATGCCAGTTTCCTTGCCAGGTGGTATGCGCCCCTCTGCCATAGCCAATAATAAAGGTGCAACCCCTGGCTTCCGTGCTTCCACCATTTTGCCCATGGTCGAAGATCGTAGTAGTAAAAGCTCAGTCCGGCGAAGCGAGTTTTAGCCAGCGCCTTGTCGATTGAAGCCCGGTTATTGGATCGCGTGATAACTGTAACCTCATGACCGAGACCTGCCAGTTCCGTTGCCCAGCGCCAGCCAACTCCAGGCTCTGAACCCTTATCTGGTTCGCATGCATATGCGGAAAGCAGGACCTTCATCGTTCCTCCAGGAATATAGCGGCGGCTCTTTGTTTTCAGGCAGAGGCCTGAGCTGCGTTGCCGCTCAGTTCGGATACAGCCGTCTTGCAGTTCGCATTTCCATCAAGGCCAGGGTCCGGGCCGCGCACTCGTCAACCACCTTGTCCAGAGGACGCGCCGCATCCACCAGCACTCCTCGTCCGCGAAGAACAGCGGAATTGGCAATCACCCGATAGGCCTCCGCCTGGCGCGCGGACTCTTCCCTGGAAACCTCCTGCTTTCTGGCCTGCAGCACGCCGGCCGGCGCATCCAGAAAGACAATCATATCCGGCATCGGAATCAGCGCCGCAACCAGTCGCGCCAGCCATCTCGGGCCGCCATAGCGAAAACGCATCGCATCGATCAGCAGATCGTGATAGTAACGATCGAAGACAACCAGCGTAGAACGCATCAGGCGCGGGCGCACGCGCAGATAGTATCCCAGCACATAATCAACCCACAGAAACAGCAGCTTCGCCAAGGACGCCGAAGTCCCTCGCGGCGTCTGGCCCTGGGGGTCGGTGTTGACCGCCTGTGCCGCGGCCGAGCCGCGCAGCAGGTGAGGCCGCAGATGAAAACATGCGCTTTGGCGGAAGGCCGGTCCCAGTGCGGCGAGATACCGCTCGATGACGCTCGACTTGCCGCTGCCATCGGGCCCCATAAAGGCAACACAGATTCCGGTGGGCGCGCATATCCTGGATACTTTGCGGACCCCTTCCATCAGGAGATAATGAGCGCGCGGCTGAAGGCCATCCAGAGCCGCGTGATGGTGCATCTCCCGGCGGATCGCGGAAAACTCCGGCCGAATCTTATCCCACGTTCCGGAGACCAGCGCCTCCTTTAACAAGTTCGCTGTTCTCGGGGAAAACACACGCTCCAGATAAGCGCCGGCCGCGGCGCTGCATTCGCGATAGATGACCGATAGCTCGCTTTCCGCCTGACTGGTAATCTTTCCTTTATTGATTTTCTTGATCAAATGATAAACAAACCGGGAGATAGGCGCCGCGACATAAAACCCCCTGGAATCCATGAAGCGATCCTGCAGCAGGTCCTCCGACCTCAGCCATAGGCGGCCCGCCTGGCGAAACTCCATCGCCGTATCGCACCACAGGCTCCCCACCGCGCCATTCTGTTGCAAGGTGAGGATATAAGTCATTCCATAGTGATAATGCAGCCTCGATATAAGGCGCGCGCCGCAGCGCGCCGCGGCGCGCTGCATGGCTGTGGGCAGGCGCGGCCGCGCTTCCTCGCGAATCACGATGTCCACGTCGGATGGGACCACATCGGGGTAGTTCGCATAGCCTGAAATCGCCACGTATTCGATCTCCATGGCATTCAGTTCACTGAAAACCGCCGCCGCAATCCGGACGCCAAGCGACTCTTGCCTCTCGTGCGGCGATAACAGTCTGGCGCCTTGTTCATCTGCCCGGCCGTTCGTAGCGGCCGCTTCGGGTTGCGATTCAGGAATCTCTCTGTCCAACGCTTGCATCTCCTTGCATACGAACCTGGAATTGCTTCCTTCCGCTCAGCGGAAGCTCACTGCGCGAGCCCTGACTCGCGCGCCACGCGGCGCGATTTCACGAGCAGGGACATACCGACAATGCTCTGGAAAAGAATCTGTGTCCCAATCAGTCCGAGCATGGTTCCGTTCAGGCCCAGCCACTTTGCCGCCGGAACCGCAAAGACAAAAGCAAAGGCAGTCATCGCCAGGTAAGACCAGAAAATTGGCGCGGCAAACTCCAGGGCCTGCAACCCGGCGCGTATCGGCGACCCGAGGAACATGATGACGTAAAGCAAAGCATAAAGCCGGAGTATGTAACCATATTGAACCATCTGAGGCCCATAGATCAATCCCAGCCAAAGACCCGGCGCGACTGCTATAACAACCGCGAACAGCAAGGTTAATCCACCCCACTTCAGCAAAACCGACCGCAAGTAGGCCAGCATGGAATTCACGCCGCCTTGGCGAAGGCGGCGAGACGCCTCCACTGGAATCACATTGTCCAGCCCCTGATACCAGACGTGAGTAACACCCATCAGGTTCTGCGAAGCTCTCAAAACACCGGCGGCCGCGGCTCCGTAATAGATCGGCGCCGCCAGCACAAAAAGATTGTTGGAAGTCCACTGCAGCAGCACCGCACCGCTGAGCCATCTGGAGATCTTCCAGTGCCGCCGCGAGACGCCGCTGATCCACTTCCAATTGAACTCCAGCCGCTCCATCCAGAGCCATCCCGGCAGCAGCCCGATGAGCGAGGTTCCCGCAATGACCCAGAGCGCGGTCGCGCTGCTCAGGCGTCCCGTCTCATGCAGCAAAAAAAGAATGGGCAATTGGGCAAGGTAGCTGAGAGCGTCATCAGCCAGCGCGCGGCGGCTCTGCCGCGTGGCGAAGAAGTAACGCCGGAGAAAATCCTGCATTTGATAGGCAAATGCGGAAACCGCGAGGGGCAGCGCCAGGCGCTGCAAATCCACATGCGGAAAGAAAGCGCCGGAGGCCTTGATGGCAAGGAAGAAAAGAACAAAGCAGAAAAAAGCCAGGACCAGTTCCTGAAAAACAACCGCCCCAAAGTAGAAAGGCCTGTCCTTCTCTTCCTGCTTGGGGCCGATGCTCATCATCGGGCCGACAATCAGCGCGGCCTGGAGGTTGTTCACCAATAGCACGGACATCCAGGCGAGAGCGAAGATTCCAAACTCGCGCAGCCCCATGAAGCGGACGAGCATCAGATTGGTCAGGAAGTTCGTTGCGCTGACAACAGACTGATCCGTCAGCGCCCAGATTTCCCGCCCCGGAAAATGCCGGAGGAAGCCATTCCGGATTCGTTCCCAACCTGTAGCTTCCGCGTTCATTCCGCCCCCGGAGCGCCCGATTCCAGATCCGTGCCGCAATTCCCCGCGGGTTGCGGAACACGCGCTCCGCAATGGATTTCCATGCCCCAGCGAGATTGCGTTCTGAGGTTAGCGAACTGTGTATATGGCCGCCGACGCGGCCGCCGACATCAGCCCCGTTGTTGACATGAACGCTGATCTGACCTTGCTCATGGGCACGTAAACAATGTCTTGCGCCTGCAGCAGGAGCGGCGTCTGGGTTCCCTTGGCAATGGCGTCATACGAAAGAGGAAAATCCAATACGGTTCCGTCCGGATTGCGGCGTATCACCCGCAGTCCTCCGGTGTTGGCCTGCAGCGCCGTTCCTCCGCTGAGCGCCAGGGCCTCGGCAACATTCAGCTTTCCGTCTTCCTGCATCAGGTAGCCACCGGGCCTGTTGACCGCGCCCAGAACGTAGACGATGCCCGCGCGCGGAACAATCACCGAGTCGCCCGGACGCACCAGCATCGAGGCTGTTTCCCGATTGCTCTGACTGCGCAAATAGGGAACCTCCTCCTCCGGCGCGGCATCATCGCCTCCGTGGCGAATCTTGATGTGGGAGCCCGCCAGAGCCGTTGCGCCTCCCGCCTGAGCAAGAATCTCACCGAGCGGCGTGGGCGCAATCAGCGCCACCCGCCCCGGGATCGCCACTTCGCCCGTCACCGTCACGTATTGACCGGCATATTGCTGCACATCGATATTCACTTGTGGCTGGACCAGTATCTGACCGTCCTTGAGCGCAGCCTCCAGCCGCCTTGCCGCTTCCGGCAAAGTCAGCCCACGAACATTCACCTTCCCGCACAGGGGAATCGTCAGGTTTCCCGCAAGGTCCACGCGATACGAATTGGTAAACTCGGGAGTGTCGTAAACATTGACGCTCAGCAGGTCTCCGGGCTCAATGCGAAGTTCGGAGAGGTCCTTGGGAACAATGAGGGGCGTCTGGCTTTGAGGCGTGGCCATGGCCTTGCCGGTGGAGACGCCCGAACTGGCTCCGGAAGGCTGAAGAGCTGAAGCCCCCTGTGTTGCCTGGGCAGTCACCACCGCCGCCGGCAGGGCGGCGCCGAGCAGCAGCAGCAAGCCACGGCTGAAAGTCGTTCTACTTTTCGCCATAATAACTCTGCACATTGTAGCCATATACACTCCGGTATTCGGTTGCGGACATGTCCAGCGCCTCAATCACAATCCCGAGAATATGTACGTGGTTCCGGGCAAGGTTCTGGACAAATTGATGCAACGCCTTTCGAGAAGTCCGGCCCGCGCGCAGCACGCCGACGGTTCCATCGCAGTAAGTCCCTACCACAATCGCGTCGGCCACCGGCAAGGCCGGTGCGTTGTCCACCAGCACCAGGTCAAACCGCTCCCGCGCGGTCTTGATCACTTTCTCGATCTCGCCCGGTCCAAGAAGTTCCGAAGCCAGCGGAGAGTGACGCCCAGCGGGCATCAGGGTCAGATTCGGCTCCACCGGATGTGGCCTCAGAGCATCTTCAAACGGCTTGAGGCCCGCCAGAACATCAGCCAGGCCATCTTCTCGCGGCGCGCGGAAAAGAGCGTGCTGCCGGGGACGCCGCAAATCCGCGTCAATGATAAGCACCTTCATGCCCGTAGCGGCGAAGGCAAGCCCCAAATTATAAGTCAGGTACGATTTGCCTTCCCCGGACAGAGCACTGGTAATCGACAGAACCTTCAGCTTTCGTCCAACTCCGGACAGAGTCAGCCCTGACCGCAAATTGCGGAATGACTCCGCCGTGGCGCTTTCCGGAGCCGCCAGGAAAGGGCCAGATTCCGCTTCCGGCGCGCCGGCTTGCGGCTTGGCGTCCATGCGGTGAAAAGGAATCATGCCGAGCACCGGCAGTTTCGACACCGTCTCCACCTGGAAGCTGTCCGTTAGCGTATCGTCCTGGCTTTCCAGCGCATACGCCAACGCGACACCGATGATAAAGCCGCCGAAAAGCCCCGCAAGAATGAATGGAACGGGCTGCGGCATATAAGGTCTGCCCGGTGGACGCGCCGGATCGGCAACGGTAACATTTGTCGCACTGTTGCCCGCGTCGATGTTCGCTTCCTGCAGCCTGGCGTACAAAATGTCATACAGCGCGCGGCTGGAGCGCGCCTGCTCCGCAAGAACTCCCAGCTGCACGATGTCATCGTTCATTTTGCTGGTCACGAGCTTCTGCGCTTCATAAGAGGATCGCAGCGCCCGCTCGTTCTGCTGCGCCAGAATAAGATCGTTCTTGGCCCGCTGCCTGATCTTTGCAATCTCGTTCTGAATCTGCTCGTGAAGCGACTTCGCCTGACTGGCAATGTCAGCCAGGCGTGGATTCTTCGACCCATACTTGGTTTCCGCGCTGGCATACGCCACCTGCGCCGCCGCTTCCTGTTGCCGGAGCGTGTTCAGAATGTCCAGGCCACTGCCCTGCGACATCACGGTCGAGTTGGAAAGACCAGGAAGAGAACTCGTGCCAATCGTCGAGATCAGGTCCGGATTCTCCGTCTCCGTAAGACGGTAGATCGCCTCGCGTCCAACGCGCACCGCCTCCGCCTGGGTCACCTCATTGTTCAGATCCGTCAAACGCGCCAGTTCGGGTATCTGTATGGAGCCGCCGCCCCCGCTGCCGCCGCCAAGCTCCGATGCGGACCCGGACCCGCCGCCCAGTGTTGCCAGGCCTGGCATCGCCGCGGAAAGATTGTGGTTCCTCTCAAATTCCGCCACCGCCTCCTGCGACTTGGTCACCTTATTGGAAAGATCGCCTAGCTGCGCCGAAAGCCACTGCGACACATCCCTTGAAGAATTGAAATTCGAGCTCAGAAGATACGATTTATACTCGGCAACAACCTGGTTCGCAATCTTCGCGGCTTCCACTGGATCCTTGCTGATGTAAGTAATGCCAATCAGGCGCGAATCCTTGATCTCTTTTACATACAGATGCTTCTCAAACCTCTCAATCAACACTTCCCGCCGCGCGGCCGGAAGCGCTTCCTCACTTACAACGGGCCCTTCTTCTTTGCTGAACCGGTCAGAATTCTCAAGGCGCAGCATTCCCATCTTGCTCATCACGGCCAGAGCAATCGAGTCGTCCTTGATGATCGCCGTCTCGGTCTCGACCTTCGTCTTCAGCTCATCCGAGCCGCCCAATTCCATCGAGGCCATGCTGGAGAGCATGTCGGCGCCCGAGCCCTTTTCTTCGTTGAGCTCGATGATGGCCGTGGCTCTGTACTTCGGATGCATAAAAATGCAAACAAATATCGCTGCCAGCAGGCACGCAACTACGCAGCCTGCAACTACGGCCTTCCGCTTCCACGGAACCAGCGCGAGCTCTTTGAGAGACGGCTCGTCCAGGGGATCAAGAAAGCGGCTCCCTTCAGCGAACCGGCCTTCTGAACTACCGGCTTGCGTTCCATTTTGTTCTGTCAAGTAGGATTCCCTCTCCGGTCTTCGCTTGGCGGATTGCGGAAGTCAGCTTGATTCCGTTGGCGCGATCTCTACGAACGCACACCGCAACGCTAAATCAAGCAGGTTCTCATCGTGCTCCGATATTGAACAAAACTTCGCTGTCCTCACTCGCGTGAATCACTGTCTACATCCTCTCTCCGCCAGAAAACAGCACTCCACCGGCTCATGCACAGAAGGACAAAGCAGCCTTTGTTCTGCGCATCGTAACCTGTTCTAGAGGGCATGTAGTTAAGAGTTAGACTAGCAACCATCGATGCGCCAGTCAACTGGCGGAAAGTGCGGCCCGCGCTGCTGCGCGCGGCGGCAGGCTGCCTGTCCCGCTTCCGCGCGGACGCTTCCCCATTTTGGCATCGCTCTGATTTTCAAAAGGTTACGTCCATCAATCAATCTCCGCAGACAAAACGCCTTGCTGCGGCGGACCAAACTGGGATCGGAAATACCCTCAAGGGCTCTGACAGCTTGAAGTTGCACCATGCTCCGTGCCCCACCCATCCTGAACGAGCGCAGCGAGTCGAAGGACCTGCTTCTTGTATTTTTGTGAAATGGGTGGGAAACCACGAATTGAACCCTCCGGGAACAGCGATAAAGCATCTGTTCCCCGTCTTGGCCGCGGGTTAACAGCCGGAATCCGGGTCGAACCGGCCGGGCTTCGGTGCTCGGGAGCGTCTGACCAGAATGCCCCCCATCCGCCAAAGGCCGGACGCCGTCCTCTTTCCCGTACCCGATTGTTCTGCTCTGCTCCCAATTGCTCCTGCACGGACAAAACGCTGTATCCTTCTTCAAAATGACAGGGTATACTGCACCCAACTAGCGTCAGGCTTCCCCAGCCGGCTGCAGTTGCCGATGGGGTACCTTTGGCTTACAAAGCCCTTGTCCTGAAAAGCAGGACAAGAAAGCAGCGTTCGCGATAACCGCATGGAGTCACCCCCAATGGCCCGCATATTTCCTGAAGTCATCGCCCATCAGAATCTTCCTTTCCCCACCACGGCAACCCAGGGCGCTCCTGAAGCGCAATACGGTTCCAGCGGTCCTTGCCGCCTTCTCAGCTCGTTTAAGGCAAGAAGCAAACAGGGCCGGATGGCGGCGGCCCTGGCGGCCTTGCTGCTGTTCACGGCCGGAGCATGGGCGCAGAATGGCGTCTTCGGTACGGTGGCTGTCGGCTTGCCCGTCACGCAGAGCGTCACCGTCACGGCACAGGTTGCGGGCTCCGTGGCAACGGTGGAAGTGCTGACAAGCGGGGCAACCGGCCTTGACTTCACCGCCGACTCCGGCACGTCCACCTGCGGGAGAGCAACCCTCGCTGCGAACCAGACCTGCGCGCAATCGGTGACCTTCACGCCCACCGCTCCCGGCGTGCGCCTGGGCGCGGTGGTTTTGCTCGACAGCGGCGACAATGTTCTGGGTACGGCCTACCTGTCGGGAATCGGCTCGGGCGGACTGGGCGTGCTGGTTTCCGGCAACATCCTGCCCGTCGCTGGCGATGGCTATTATCTGGATCCGCTGAAGGATTCCATCGAAGCCATCAAGTCGGAGTTATACATACCCTCCAGCGTAACCATGGACGGCGCAGGCAATCTTTACATTGCGGATACGATGCATAATCGGATTCGCATGGTCTGCGGCGCCACCAACACCGCCACAATCAGTGGCGTCACTTGTCCCGGCGCAGGCATCATCGTAACCATCGCGGGCAACGACACGGTGGGCTACGACGGCGATGGCGGATTGGCGGCAAACGCAAGTCTCACGCAGCCCTCCGGCGTGGCCTTGGATGGGGCGGGCAACCTGTACATCGCGGATACCGGCAACAATGCTGTTAGAAGGATTACGGCAGCCACCGGCATCATCAACACCGTGGCCGGTAATGGCACTGCGGGGTTTGCAGGAGACAATGCGGCGGCCACGGCGGCCATGCTCTTTCAGCCCCAGAGCGTCACTGTCGATACCGCTGGAAACCTCTACATCGCCGATGCGGACAACCAGCGCATTCGCCGCGTCGATGCGGCGTCTGGCATCATCACCACCGTGGCCGGCAACGGCACGGCTGGGTACGGAGGCGATGGCCTTGCCGCCACATCCCCGACTGTTAAACTCAACTTTCCCCGCGCGGTAGCCTTTGACTCTCAGGGCAACTGGTATATTGCCGACTCGCAGAACAATCGCATTCGCGAGGTGAGCGCCTCCACCGGCATCATTACTACCGTTGCCGGGAATGGAACAGCGGGCTTCGCGGGCGAAGGCGCATCGGCGAAGGCGGCGGAACTGGACGCTCCCTTGGGCGTTGCCGTCGATCCTGCCGGAAATATCTATATTGCGGACACGCAGAACCGCGCGATTCGCAAGGTAAGCTCGGCCTCCGGATTGATCTCGACCATCGCCAAAAACGAAATCGGCGAGTATTACTCCGGTGGGATCTTCAGCCCCGTCAACATTGATGGCCCCCTCGGGCTTTTCCTGGATGGCAGCGCCAATCTCTACTTTGCCGACTCTCTGAATATGGTGATTCGCGAGATGCAAAGCAACTTTGTTGCTCTCGATTTCACAGCTCCGGTCCGTCAGGGAAGCACCTCCGCGCCAATCGATCAAGCGGTCGAAAACGACGGCAACGCCCCGCTGAGTCTGACCCTTCCCGGCATCTTTGTCGACACGGCTGACCCTCTTGGCTTCCCGAACGCCGCCCTGGATACGGCACAGACCACTTGCCCCCAAAGCAATCCTTTCCTGGCCGCGGCCGATGACAGTTGCGTCATCGGCGCCGTCTTTGCGCCTTCCCTTTCCCTGACGTTTCCAACTGGCGTTTCATCCGAATCGCTGACTCCCTTTATTTATGTCGGGACAAAAGGCGACACCGTGAACTCGCCGCTGGAGATCGAACTGGTCGGAACTGCCACCGCTCTGAATTCGACCACAGTGAAGGTGACCTCCAGCCAGAACCCGTCCAGCTACGGGCAGAAAGTAATCTTCACGGCAATGGTGACCACGGGCACGGGCACTCTCACCGGCACGGTCACCTTCTATGACGGCGCCACCGTTCTGAAAGCTGGCCTGACTCTGCTCGGCGGTGCAACCTCTTACAGCACCTCCACGCTTGCCGTCGGAACACACACCATCACGGCGGTCTATAGCGGTGACAGCACCCACTTCGCCAGCGTTGTGGACGCCGACTCGACGGTGATGCAGGTAGTGGGCGAAGCAACCAAGACCAGCCTCGCATCCAGCGCAAATCCCTCCGTTCTGGGAGTCAGCGTGACCTTTACCGCGACAGTGACCACACCCAGCGGCGGCGGCATCCCGCTGGACGGCACAGTCACCTTTACCGACACGCCGGCCGGAGGAACCGCCGCTGCGCTGGGCACACCTCAGACAATCGGCGCTAGCGGCATTGCATCCGTTTCCACCGCAACGCTGACCTACGGTCCGCATACGATCACCGCGACCTATAGCCCCACATCGAGCGGCATTATCGGCAGTTCTGACACGTTGACTCAGGATGTACAGACGCCCTCGACGACTTTGCTCACATCGAGTTCCAATCCGTCCATCTACGGAAACCCGGTCACCTTTACCGTGACGGTTCCGACCATCGGAACCGTTGCCGCAACAGGCACGGTCAGCATTCTTGAGGCAGGGTTGACCGCTCCCCTCGGAACGGCAACCTTGGCAGGCAATCCGGCGACGGGCACGTTCACAATCACTTCGCTGCCCGTCGGCACGGATGTCATCACCGCGTCTTACGCAGGCGATTCGTACTACGGCGCCAGCACATCGCTGGCCGTCAATCAGGTCGTGAATCAGGCGACGACCGCAACGGCTGTGAAATCGAATCCCGACCCAGGAATTGCCGGCGGCACGGAGGCCATCACGGCCACCGTGACGGTGACGCAGGGCGTTTCCAAGCCGGCCGGCAATGTGACCTTCATGGATGGAACCGCCAGCCTGGGGAGCATTGCCCTGAGCAGCACGGGCACGGCGACCATCAATCCGGCGCTGGCCCTGGGCACTCACAACATTGTGGCAACATACGCGGGCGACACGGACGACGCCACCAGCAGCGGGAGTCTTTCGCTGACTGTAAATCAGGCGGTTACGAAGACCACTCTCACCACCTCCGGGACTCCCGCGCTGGTGCTTTCTTCAATCACCTTCACCGCAACCGTGGCGAGCGTCGGCGGCGGAGCGCCCACCGGGACGGTTACCTTCACGGATACACTTGGCGGCTCAACCGTCACGCTGCCCTGCGCGGGCTTGCTCACCGTGGGAGCGGCCACCTCGACGGCCACCTGCATCACCTCGACGCTCGCGGCGGGGACACACACCATCACGGCAACCTATGGCGGCGACACGAACGACGTCGTGAGCAGCACCTCGATCACCCAGGTGGTGGCGCTGATACCCACTCTTACAGGCCTGGGTTCGTCAACGACGGGCACGGGGGCGAATGAGCAGGTGGTCCTGGTGGCGACGGTGATGAATTACTCTTCGACCACGGAAAACGCCTCCGCGCTGCCCACGCCCACGGGCACCGTCACCTTCAACAACGGCACGACGACCATCGGCTCAGCCACGCTGGATTCGAGCGGCGTTGCGACTCTCACGCCGAATCTGTCTCCCGGAACCTATAGCATTGTCGCGGCTTACGGCGGAGATGCTCAGCACAGCCCCTCCACCTCGTCGCCGGTCTCCGTCTCCAATCCCGGTACTGGCTTCAATCTCACCGTGACTCCCCCCAGCGTCACCATGACGACAGGGAAGTACGTAAACGTGAATGTCGCCCTGACCTCGATCAGCGGTTTTTCAGACACTATCGGCCTCGGTTGCGGTTCGCTTCCCTCGGGCGTCAACTGCCACTTCTCGTCGCCCAACGCCGTTCTGTCGGCTGGCGGCGTCGTGAACGTGACGTTGACCATCGACACCAACAACCCGCTCGGCGGCGGCTCCTCGGCCAGGAACACGCGCCCCGGCGGCCGTGGCGTTTCCCTGGCCGGCCTGTTCCTGCCGCTGGGCGCGCTCTTCGGCTTTGTCTTCTGGCGCTTCAGAAAGCGGTACCCGTTGGCGGCGGCCATGGCGCTGCTGCTGATCCTGGGGGCCGGGGCCCAGTTCGTGACCGGCTGTTCCGGCTTCTCGCAGTCGACCGCCAAGCCTGGAACCTATGTCATCCAGGTGACTGGTGTCGGCTCCCAGAGCAACATCTCCCACTATCAGAACGTATCGCTGAACATTACCGCCAAGTAGCGCGAACGCAGGAAATACGGCAGGAGGAAGATGAAGAGCTTTCATGATATTGTTCAAACGCGGTGCCGCAAACCGGGGCTGCGCCCATGCCGCTGCCTCTCCCTTCCGTTTGTCCTTTTCGCGGTTTGCTTGGGGCTGGCGCCCATGGCGCATGCCCAGGCAGTGCCGGCCGCGGATGCTGGCGGAGCAAGGCTCTCAGCCGGGGGAACGGCTTCGGGCTATTACCTGGACTACGGCGAGATGAAGATCATGGGGGCCACGGCCTTTGTGGACTTCGACACACTGCGCCATTTTGGCTTCGAAGGAGAGGCTCGCTGGCTGGCCTTTCACCTGCCATCCGACCAGAAAGGCCCTGCCGCCGATGAACATGCCACCACCTATATGGCCGGGCCGCGCTACTCCCGGTTTTACGGCCGATTCCAGCCCTATGCCAAGGCGCTGGTGGGCGTCGGCCAGTTCAACTATCCCTATAACTTCGCCAAGGAAACCGACCTGGTGGTCGCGCCCGGAGCCGGTTGCGATTACCGCCTCACGAACCGCATCCGCTGGCGCGCCGTGGACTTCGAGTACCAGATCTGGCCCCAGTTTCAGTACGGCCGCATGTCCTCCTACGGCTTGAGCACGGGCCTCCGAATCAAGATCTTCTGAGGAACCTCTGCATCAGTTGTAATAACCTCTGCATCAGTTGTCATTTTGAAAGCGCACTGCGATTCCGGAGGGAGCAGGGGGCTTCAGCCCCCTGAAGAATGGCCCAAATATCGGGGCCTTTAGGCCCGGACCGGAGCGATCTGAAACAAGTGCAACTGTTGTACTAAGGGAACGTTCGGTGTGGGATAGAACTTAATCAGGGACTCCCTGAGTCTTAAGTACTTTGTATTTGCTGCCCCGCGCTCTCCGCGTTCCTGCTTTTGCGGCCAAGCTGGGTGCAGGAGCATCTAAAGTGGCATGAGTATGGAAAAAGCAACCTTCGGAGCCGGCTGTTTCTGGGGAGTCGAGGCGGCCTTTGCCGCCATTCCCGGCGTAACGGCCACGGCCGCCGGCTATGAGGGCGGCTCTCTGGAGCGGCCCACCTACAAGGACGTCTGCACCGACCTGACCGGCCACGCCGAGGTCGTCGAGGTTGATTTCGATCCCGCCCAGGTCAGCTTCGAGCAGCTACTCGACGCTTTCTTCGCCCTTCACGATCCAACGACCCTCAACCGCCAGGGCCCGGACAAGGGCACACAGTACCGCTCGGCCATCTTCTTTCACTCGCCCGTGCAGCAGGCGCAAGCCCGCGCCAAAATCGAGCAGCTCATCGCCGCGGGCCGCTTCAAACCCCGGACCATCGTCACCCAGGTCGAACCCGCCCAGACCTTCTGGCGCGCCGAAGAGTACCACCAGCGCTACCTGGAAAAGCGCGGCCAGGCTAGCTGCCACATCTAGCTGACAGCAGACAGCTTTCAGTTGTCAGGGATCAGTCCGACTGAACTCCGTGCCCCATCTTTTCGCATTGTTTCTGGCGAAAGGGTGGGAAACCACAATTCTGCATCTCAGTGCAGATTTTCTTCGAAATCCTCTCTGGCCTTGCGGTTCTGCAAAAACGCCTGGTCCTGCTCGATACTTTCTAGCAGCATTCCATCCCCGACCGCCAGGTGCCACCGCATCTGGCCGAGCAGCTCCGCCAGGGCGCTGGCCTGTTCCTTTGTAACCTTCGAGGACTGGCTCAAGTGGAACTTGGCGATCAGGCCGCTGATGGCTGCCACATCTCCCGCGGGCTTATCCTCCATCGCCAGCAGAGCGGACTGCGCCTGATAAATGCTTGAATAGCGCTCGGCTTCCTCGTAAGGCATATACGCCAGCGCGCCCGTCAGTTGCGCCGTTCTCCACGCCGTGTCAGACATGGTCATCGAACTGGCGCTGACCTTCAATTTGGCCTGCTGCGCCTCCGGGTCGTCTGGATTTTCCTGGATGCGCTGCATCGCGGCCAGATCGGCGTCGATCTGCGCCTGCCACGCCTTCACTCCCGGCTGCGCCTTCTTCAGAGCCGCCAAATTGTGTTCGATCTCCGTCCGCAGTTCCACCCGCGCCTCTGCGGCCAGATGAAGGTGGTGACGCCATTCCACGCAGCTCTCGATCTCGACCGCGATCAGCAGACCCACGGTAATCGTGAACAGATGAATCAGAAAATCCGAATAGCTGCGGAGCTTTCCGTGTGGCAGATGAACATCGAGCATCGCCGAACCACCCTCCCGTGCGATCTTCCGCGCAAACTTCCAGCCTGAGGCTGGCGCGGACGAGCTTCCCCGCTATTCTAGAAGGCGCCCCAGCCTTTCAGCGGCAAAAACACCCGCATCTTTCCTTCGCCGCTTACAGGTTGCCCTGAATCACATTCAACAGCGAATGGGGAGGCGGCGCGTCCTGCGACAGTTCCCAGATCGAAATCCCTCCGTACTGCGCACCCAACTGCGTTTCCTTGGCCATCGTTGACTCGCCCACATAGGTGAGAGCGACTCCCCCGTCGAGCGTTCCGCCGCTGACCTCGTCCGTCTGCCACGCATCTGGGTACGCAGCGAGAATCTTCGCATAGGTTTCGATGACCGAGCCGCCTGCGTTCTGACCGAAGAATGGCACGGCAAGAGTCATCTGGCTGCTCGGCTCTCCCAGTCCGGCAAAATACGTCAAGGCATTCTGGGAGTCTGAGAGATTCGAGTAAACCATCACGTTCACGAAGTCGAATTCCTGCAGCGTGGAGTTCGACATGACATTCTGCGTTTGCAACCATTTCGCCACGGCCGCCGAAACAATCTTTCCCTCCGGATGCAGCTTGGCAATCAGCGCATTGACGAAGGTTTCATAGTTGGCGCCCATGTTGGCCGGATCTTCCATATCCACATCCACGCCGTCGAGGTTGTGAGCCGTCAGGTAGCTATCGAGCGACGCGGCCAGTTGGGTCGAGAGACCGGCATTGTAAAACTGAGAGATCAGGGCATCGCCCGCGTTGCTGCCGCCGCCGATTGAGAGCATGACCTTCACTCCGGCTTTGTGCGCCGCGGCGACCAGCGTGGCTATATCCGCGTCCGTCTGCTTCAGCGTAAAGGTCATATCGCTCTCGGCCGTGCATGTGCCGCTGCACGCCGGCGGCAGGCCGAACGTTAGAATCAGATGCGTCATCTTGCTGAAATTCAGGCTCGCTGCAAAACCCGCGTAGCTTCCGTCGTAGTCCGGCAGATAACCGACGAGGCGAGGCGTTGTGGTTGATGCAGAGGTGACAGTCAGCGCTATCGTTGCCGTATGAGTCAGGCCTCCGCCCGCGCCGGTGATCGTAATCGGGTAACTCCCGGTCGCGGTCGTCGAGGCCGCCGTGAGGGTTACAGTCGATGTGCCGGCGCCAGGCGTGACAATGGATGCCGAAACGAAGCTGACGGTGACGCCCGTCGGCTGGCCGCTGGCAGTCAACGCAATCGATGAATCAAATCCGCCCGAGACAGCCGTTGTGAGCGTGAAGTTGCCGCTGCTGCCCTGCGCCACGGAAACCGCGCCGGGTGAGGCCGCAAGCGTGAAAGCAGGCGTCTCCGGCGTGCTCCCGGATCCGGATGAGGAACCGGAGGAACCGCAGCCGGTCAAGCCAATCGCAATCACGGTGCTCGCAGCCAGAAACCTCATCGTCCAGCGAAAACAGCCTTGCATCCTCACCGTTTCGTCCTCTCGTCCACGGCACGGTCAATTCTGTGCTTTTACAGTTACGGATTTTACTGCCTTGCGCAGCGCTTCGTGAATGATCATCTTCAAGTAAGTCTGGTAGCGCAAGCCGCGCTCGGTAGCCTGCACGCGCGCCGCGGCAATGTCCGCTGGATCGAGGCGAATCGTGGTTGAAGGCAAAGCCGCCCGCTTGGCAAGCGTGCCTACTCCGGCTCGCCCTTCAGCCGTGGCCTTCTTAAAGTCTTCAAGCAAGCCGTCTTCATGCGATTCCCACCACGCGGCTTCTTCCGCTTCATTCGCGAATGTCTTGTTCTTCAATTCTTCCAACATTGCCATTCCTCTTCAGTGACAGGAAGTAACGCCGGTAATTCTTTTTGCCCGGCCAAGCTGTGACAACGCGAATCTTCTTGCCTCGCATCGTAGTAACCACGATCAGAATTCTTCCAGCATCGGTTTCTCCGATGTGAGGCAATCGCTCTTCGCCGTTGCGGAGTTGAGATTCAAGATCAAGCGGCCGATTTTTCAGTACCTGTTCGGCTTCGGCTGGCAAAATATCGTGCCGGGCGAGGTGACGGATGTTTTCTTCATTCCAATCAAATTGAAAAAATACCATTTCTCCATCGCTTTCCTCTCGGTCTGTTGCCAGTTTTGAAGAGTTCCCATTCCCTTCCTGGCCACTTCTTTTATTGTAGCTTCATCGTAGCTACGTTGCAACTACTGCCGCAGCTCCACCAGCGTCGCTCCCTGCCCGCCTTCGTTCTGCGGCGCTTCCGCGAAGGTAGCCACATGCGGATGCCCCTTCAGGAACTCGCGCACACCGCGGCGAAGCGTTCCTGTGCCATAGCCGTGGATGATGCGCACGCGCGGCAGGCCGGCCAGGAAGGCGCGATCCAGATACTGTTCCAGATCCTGGGTAGCTTCGTCCACAGTGCGGCCGATCAGGTTGATCTCCATGCGCAGCTCGTCGGTGTTCGCGCTGGTGACGGTCACGTGCACGTTCTTCTGCTTGCGGGCGGCGGCCAGTGGATCGGGCCGCTTCTCCTCTGCGACGCCTGCGCCAGATGGTGAAGGCGCGGAGCACTCGTCGCGCTTGACGCGCATCTTGATGGGGCCGAGCGCAACCTCAAAGACGTCCTTCTCCACCTCGCGCACGACCGTGGCGATCCGGTTCATCGACTTCAGCAGAACCCGGTCACCGGCGGCGATGTGCTTGAGAAGATGCGGTTGCGCGTTCAAGTCGCCATCGTCCGCGCCGGTGCGATGGGCAACGACGGTCTGGTTGAAGCTCTCCTGAAACTCGCGTCGCAGGCGGCTGATGCGGCGTTCGGCCTCCTTCGAGAGCTTCTGCTGCCCAACGCGATCCTCGATGGCGCGCACGTTTTCGCGCATCTGAAATTCGAAGTCCTTGAGCAGCGAGGCGAGCTTCGTTTCCAGTTCCCGCGTATTCTTGCGCAGCTCGACGTCGCCCTCGCGAGCCAGCTTCGCTCTCTCCTGATTCAGCGCGTATTGCTGTTCGCGCGCGGCCTTGCGGTCTTCTTCCAGCTTGCTGAGTTCGTCGTGCAATTTATCGAGAAAGCGCGCGATATCCTGCTGCTGCGAGCCCAATCTTGCCCGCGCGGCGGCGATGATGGCGGCGTTCATCCCCAGCCGCTCGGCAGTCTGAATGCCGGCCGACGCGCCCGGCACGCCGAGCCGCAGTTGATAGTTGGGCGCCATCGTCACTTCGTCCACGCCCGCCGCCGCATTCATCACTCCAGGCGTGTTGGCGGCGTAAACCTTCAGCGAGGTGTGGTGCGTCGAGATGAGCGACCACGCCCCCACCGTCAAAAAGTGGCTGGCCACGGCCACGGCCAGCGCCGCGCCTTCTTCGGGATCAGTGGCCGAGCCAAGCTCATCCAGCAGCACCAGGGATCTGTCGCCGGCCAGCCGTGAGAGCCGGTCGAGGTTGGTGATGTGCGCGGAAAACGTGGAAAGCTCGGCCTCGATCGATTGCGCGTCGCCGATGTCTGCCAAAAACGCGGTGAAAACCGGAAAGCTGGCCACCTTGGCGGGAACGGGCAGGCCGGCCTGCGCCATCATGGCCAGCAGAGCCGTGGTCTTCAGCGTGACTGTTTTGCCGCCCGTGTTGGGCCCGCTGATAATGAGTTGCCGCTCAGCCGTGGTCAGCTCGAGCGTGAGCGGGACAACATGGCCGCCGTGCGAGCGCAGATGCCGTTCGAGCAGCGGATGGCGCGCGGCTTCCAGGCTCAGCTGGTCCGGTGTGATGGCCGGGGCCACGCAGTCGTAGTCGCGGGCAAAGCGGGCGCGAGCCTGCAGGCTGTCAACCAGCGCCAGCACCCGCGCGCCCTCGACCAGAGCCCCGGCGTAGCCGCCCACCTGGTGCGTGAGCGCCACAAAAATACGGTGAATCTCCGCCTGTTCTTCCTCGACGAGCCGCACCAGTTCGTTGTTCTGCTCGATGGTTTCCAGCGGCTCCACGTAAACCGTTTGCCCCGAGGAACTGGCGCCGTGGACCACGCCCGAGACGCGCCGCTTCTGCTCAACGCGAACGGGAATCACGAAGCGGTCGCCGCGGATGGTGATCAGGTCTTCCTGGGTTGCGCCGTCGGCGGAGAGCTTGCGCAGCGCGGCCCGCAGGCTGTCTTCGATGAGATGCTGCTGGCGTTCCTGATCGCGGCGGATGCGGCCCAGCTCGGGCGAAGCGTTGTCAGCCAGCGAGCCGTCCGGCTGAATTGTGCGCTCGATGGTCTCCGCCAAAGGACGAAGGCTGTTGCCCGCCAGTGCGGCGGAAAGCTGCGAAAGTCCGAGCAGCTTGCCCACCAGCCGCAACGGGGGCGCTTGCAGCAGCGATTGCCACGAGGCCACGTCGTTGGCCAGCCGCGCCACGGCCTGCAGTTCATTGGCTTCCAGCGCCGCGCCGGGAATCCGCGCCTTGGCGGCGTGCTGTGTGGGGTCGAAAAGGCCTCCAACGGGGATGGAAACCTCTTCATTGAGCAGCAATCGAAGCTCGCCTGTGAGTTGGTGCTGGCGCGCGATCCATTCCTCGTCGGTCGAGGGCGCAAGCGACAGAATCGCGGCGCGCCCCACGGAGGAGGCTGAAAAGCCCGCCACCAGGGCCAGCAGCGGCTCCCATTCGAGAGTGGCAAAGTCGGCATCTTCCACCGGCGACGGAATCGGATCAAGCAGGGACATGTTTTTTCTTCTGGAACTATCTTAGCGGAGGGAGCGGCCCAAACGGAGGGAGCGGCGGGCTTTACAAGTCGCGGAAATACTCTCTGTTTTGAAAGGGCACGGCTTTACAAGCTGCGGAAAAAGGCATCCGCGGAGGCAAGAAGCGTCAGGGCACGACTTTACATGCTGCGGAAAAAGGCATCCGCGGAGGCAAGAAGCGTCAGGGCACGACTTTAGTCGTGCCGTAAGTCGCCTCAAATCAAACTGGCCTTTAGGCCCTGAGGGATGTCCTTGGGGACTTTGGATCTGAAGGATACCTTTTTCCCCAGTCTGTTTTGCCCCGGCTTTTTCAGTCGTTTACATGCCTGTAGCGGCTTCACTGGCTGCCGAAAATATTGGCTACACTTCTCCCCATGAGGCCAGGGAAAAGCACACGGACTCTGGCCGCAATTACTCGGTTTTGGGAGCGGAAGCAGCCGCCGCTACAGGACATGCCGCGCCGCAGTTTCCACCGCATGGCGTCTTCGCCGCAGCCGGAGCGGCCGCAGGAGCAGACGCGGGAGCCGGCTCGGCGCTCTTGCCTCCGTAGTCGTTCACATACCAGCCTGAGCCCTTGAACTTGAAGGTCGGCGCGGTAAGCACGCGCTCCAGTGGGCCCTTGCACTTGGGGCACACAACTTCCGGCTTGGACTTGAAGTGCTGAATCTTCTCTAGGCGTTGGCCGCACTGTTTACAACGATATACATATAACGGCACAGTTCTGTCCCTCTTGTGGATAGAATCGTCCACTGTCTCTATTGTATCGCGAGGGCGGCAATTGCATGCAAAACGCCGCCCTCGCTTTCCTTACTTCCGTGCCCAGGGCCTTCATTGCACCTTGATTGGAACCGAACCACAGACGTTCTCCCAGATCAGCGAGAGCGTGCCCTCCTTGGCGCCAGGCGTCTTCACCATGAACATATAGGTGAGATTCTCCTTCATCGTGGGCGGCTTTTCCATGTTCATTTTGACTCGGCCCAAATCCTGCGCCTTGTCGTAGGTCAGTCCCCACTGGCCGGTCTGCTTGTTGATAATCAGCAGCCACTGGCCGGGATCGGAAATATCGACGAAGAGCGTGTAGTCGCCCGCGGGAACGGTCAGTCCACCCACGTCCAGATCGGCCTCGGTGTGCAGTTTGGTGGCCGCATTGGCGCCCGCCCGCCAGACCGGATAGGTACCGTCGTGGCTGATGAGCCCGTCCTTGGTAAAGATCTGCCCGGCGCGTCCATTGACCCTGGGCGAAGAGTAGCTGATGGTGAAGGTTTTGCCGCCGAGAACTCCTGACTCGGAGGCAGCCGGGCTCTTCGGCGGGCCGGGCTGGGCGAATAGTGTGGCAGCGGCGGCGATCAGGCCCGCGCAGACGATAAGACGTTTCATGGTGTCATCTCCGTGAAAAAATCCTGCCGGGAGCGTTCATCCCGACGCGACGATTGTCGCACCGCGCGCCACCGTTGGGAAAGCAACCCAGGTTGCAGAACATGTTTTTTGTCAATGCCAGCGCCGCGGAGGATGCGATATACTCCAGTCGAAGTATGAGCCAGGAGGTTTTGCAATGCGTAATCAGGCAATCTTGAAGGTAGCGGCGGCTGGCGTGATGGCCGCGGCTATGTTGGTGGCGCCGGGTTTGATGATGGCGCAGGCAGGCAGCGACACGGTCCTGAAACCGGAGGATACACAGAAGATGCTGCCGGCTAGCGTGTACTATCGCGGGCAGCAGGCGCCCACGGAACTGCGGAACTCCGGCGGCGTGAAGTTCGCCGACGGCTTCTATTTTCTGACCACCCTGGTTGACACCAGCGGTTACTCGACCAGCGTGCAGGCGAAGTACCAGGCTTACTTCATCACCGAGGTTCCCCTCAAAGTGGGCGGCGAGAACCTGCCTGCGGGCATCTATGGCGCGGGATTCGTTGGAGATAAGTTTGTGCTGACCGACGTGGCCGCGCACGACGTACTCAGTGTGAACTCGGGCGAGGATACCGGTCTCAAGCACCCCACGCCCCTGCAAGTGGTGGCCGACCCCGCCGGCGGCTTCCGCCTCTACGCCGGGCGCAAATACGTGAGCTTCAGCCGGTAGCTGCTTCAGTTGTCACTTGTTATTGGCAGGCATACCAAGTCTCGGAACTTGAGACTTGGTATGCACTCCGGCCGTAAATTGAAAGCAAATTACTTCAACGCGAGACGAGGGCCTGTGAGCCCGCGCTGCGTGTCAGTGTGCCGCAGTTCACTTCTGAGATTCCAGCAGCAGTTCCAATGGCTTACCATGACGGAGAGGATTTCTCCGCGATGAATGCCATCTTGAAACTGCGTTCTGCTCGCTTCGCCTTTCTGGTTTTGTATGCCGCCGTCTCGTTCTGTGCAAGCCGCGCCACGGCGCAGAGCCCTGCCGAGGTGGCAAAGATTGTCGCCACTCTGCCCGCCGATACTCACGCGGTCATCGACCGTCTCTCCAGCCTGCGCGAGTTGCCTGACGGAGCATGGAAGTTCCATGCCGGCGACCTGGCCCACGCCGAGGCCGTGAATCTGGACGAGAGCGGCTGGCAGCCTATCGCGCTGAAGAGCAAAGCGCCCAACGATGCCGTCTGGTTTCGCCAGAGCTACCAGGTTCCTGCCACGCTCGCCGGCTACGACCTCAGCGGCGCGCGCATCTGGTTCCAGTTCCATGCCGACGCCAACGGCCCCATGCCCCAGATTCTCTACTTCAATGGCCGCCGCGTGGCCATGGGCGACGACCTGGAGCCGGTGATCCTCTTCGACAGCGCCAAGCCCGGCGACAAGGTCACAGTTGCCGTCAAGCTGCTGCATACCGTTGACACCAAGACCTTCCGCGGCGCGACGCTGAAGATCGACTTCCCCGAGACCCGGCCGAACCCCGAAGACCTGCGCGAGGAGTTTCTATCAGCCGCGCTGCTGGTTCCCGCGCTTGCGCCCAACAATCCCGCGCAGACGGCCACGCTCAACGACGCCATCCGTACCGTGGATCTGGCCGCCCTCGACGCCAACGATCAGGCCAGATTCGATGCCAGCCTGAAGGCAGCCCACGCCAGGCTTGAAGCCCTCAAGCCGCTTCTGCAACAGGCGACTTTTCATCTGACCGGCAACTCTCACATCGACGCCGCCTGGCTCTGGCCCTGGACCGAAACCGTGGACGTGGTCAAGCGCACCTTCGGCACGGCGCTGCAACTGATGTACGAGTACCCCGGCTACACCTACACGCAGTCTGCCGCGGCCTACAACGAATGGCTCGCCGACAAGTACCCGGACATGAACGCCCAGATCGCCCGGCGCATCAAGGAAGGCCGCTGGGAAATCGTCGGCGGCATGTGGGTCGAGCCGGACCTGAACATGCCCGACGGCGAATCGCTCGTCCGCCAGTTACTCGTCGGCAAGCGCTGGTACAAGCAGGCCTACGGCGTGGACGTGCGCATCGGCTGGAATCCGGACTCCTTCGGCTACACCTGGCAGCTCCCGCAAATCTACAAGAAAAGCGGCATTGACTACTTCGTCACCCAAAAGATGGCCTGGAGCGACACCAACCAGCTGCCGTTCAAGTTCTTCTGGTGGGAGTCGCCGGATGGCTCGAAGGTTCTCACCTACTTTCCGCACGACTACGCCAACGACAACCTGAATCCGGTGCGCCTGGCGCGCGACTTTACTATCGCGGAGAAGCAGGCCACAGGGCTGCCCAGCATTATGGACCTCTACGGCATCGGCGACCACGGCGGCGGACCCACGCGGGCCATTCTCGACGAGGGCTTCCATTGGGAGCAGCCCGGCCACGTCACCCCGCGCATCGAGTTCGGCACGGCGCAGACCTACTTCACCGCTCTTGAAAAACAGATTGCGCCGGACAGCCCGGTATGGGACTACGCCTCCATCGCCAAGGGTTACACGCCTCCGCCAGCAGTTCCGGGCATGGTCAATATTCCCACATGGAAGAGCGAGTTGTACTTCGAGTACCACCGCGGCGTGATGACCACCCAGGCCAACCACAAGCGCAATATGCGCGAGAGCGAAGAAGAAGTGCTCAACGCGGAGAAATGGTCCTCGCTCGCGTGGCTCGATGGCAAGAGTTACCCAGCTGCAGAACTCACCGAAGACTGGAAGAAAGTGCTTTTCAACCAGTTCCACGACACCGCCGCCGGCTCGGGCATCGGCCAGATCTACAAGGACGCGCAGAAGGATTATGACGTGGTGCGGTGGTCGACGAATGAGATCGATGCGAATGCGCTGAATAAGGTCGTTGAAAAGATCAACACACAAGTCAAAATTGATAAGTCCGTACCCATCGTGGTTTTCAATCCACTTGGCTGGGAACGTTCTGGCGATGTCACAGTGAAATTACAACTACCAGATCCCAAGCAGGACATCAGCGTTTCAGATATGTGCGAAGCAGAGAGTCCGATCAATCAGATTGATCCCAACATCATTTCTCGCAATTTGGAAACTGGCGAAGTTGAATTAAGCTTCTGGGCCTCCAAGATACCAGCTCTGGGTTACAGGGCTTTTCGTATAGGTCCTGCTTACAAACACAAGAAGGGCGAACCAGAATTGCTTTGCGTGCATGGATTCTATCAAACGCAGCAAGATATTACAGGGAAAACTCTAATCCTTCAATATTATCCTGAAAGTCCAATCGTAATAGTAAATAAAGAGACAGGTTGCATAGACAAAATCCTTGATGTGAGATCGGGTTTTGATTGGATTCAACCAGGTCATTGCGCAAATCAATTCCAGTTTTTCAAGGACACGCCAATAAATTATGATGCATGGAATATTGATCCTGGAACTTTGGATGCCGCACCGAGTGTGATTGAGAAAGCAGACTCCGTAGAGTTGATTGATCAAAAAACGGAACATCCGTCTATTCGTATCAAACAACATTGGCAAAATTCAACGTTCGTTCAAACGATTCGATTGACTTTTCCGGATCAGATCGACATCGACAACGACATCGACTGGCACGAGTCGCACGTGCTGCTGAAGGCGGCCTTCCCGTTGGCGGCCTCGGGGCCGTTTGCCACCTACGAAATCCCCTACGGAACCATTGACCGGCCCACCACCCGCAACAACAGTTGGGAAAAAGCGCAGTTTGAAGTCGAGGCGATGCGCTGGGCTGATCTCTCCGGCGCTGGCCCCGACGGCAAGATTCACGGCCTGAGCGTCCTGAACCAGACCAAGTACGGCTACGACGCTGTCGGCAACACGCTGCGGCTGACGTTGCTGCGCTCGCCCAAATGGCCCGATCCCGAGGCCGACATGGGCCACCATCACTTCCATTACGCGCTCTATCCGCACGCCGGCACGTGGAAAGACGCTCTGACCGTTCGCCACGGCTACGAGTACAACTACCCGCTCACGGCGGTGGTGACCACGGCCCACCCCGGCACACTGCCCGCCAGCCACTCTTTCGCCTCGGTCGCGCCAGAGAACGTCGTCCTCACCGCGGTCAAGAAGGCCGAGGACGCGAATGGTCTCATCTTCAGGGTTTATGAATGGGCAGGCAAGGAAACGACAGCCGAGTTCCACGTCCCGCCCGGAGCAACGAGCGCCACCGTGACCAACCTGATGGAGACGCCGGAAGGAAGCCCGCTGGCCGTGGTTGGCGACGTGGTCAAAGCGCCGATTCACCCCTACGAGATTCTGACCATCCGCGTCGATTACCCCAACGGCGGACCGAAGCAGTAAAGGGATGCGGGGCCGCGTTCAGACAGCTTTTCCTCTCCGGTGTTCCCGGCGAGCGCTTTTTGCTCGCTGGGGTGGTAAAAAGATGTTGCCGCGGAACGCATTCGAGGAACCTTTCCGGAGATGCGCGCGTACAAATGGGGTGGAGGGTGATTGCCATGACGCGGAGTGGAATGCGCAGTGCGGCTGCTTTGGCCGTGGGTCTGGCTCTGGCGGCCGGAATAACAGGATGCAGAATTCATGTGGACAAGGACGCCAACGGACAGGATCAGAAGGTTGAAGTGGATACGCCCTTCGGCGGCGTGCATGTGAATACCGATCAGCTCAGCGCCGCGGATCTGGGATTCCCGGCCTATCCCGGCGCTGTCACCGTGAAGAGCGACGAGCACCAGTCGGCCGACGTTCGTCTTGGTTTTGGCCAGTGGGAGATGCGGGTCAGGGTGGCTTCCTACCAGACCTCCGATTCCAAAGACAAGGTCTCCGCTTTCTATAAGAAGGCGCTGGGCCGCTACGGAGACGTCATTACCTGCAAGGACAACTACCCGGTTGGCACGCCGACAACGACATCTCAGGGCCTGACCTGCACCGACAGCGATAACAATGGAAAGAGTATCAAGGTCGATGCGGGCGATTTCCATTACAACGGAAGCGGAAGTGAACTGAAGGCCGGCTCCAAGCGCCATCAGCACATTGTGGGCTTCAACGAGCCTCAGAATGGCAAGACTCAGTTCGCACTGGTGACGCTGGACTTGCCCGCTGGAACGGATTCTGGTTCAGGAAAAAGTGACTAGATATCTGACAGCTTGAAGTTGTACCAACGATGGGTGCCCCTGGTCCCGATTTTGGGACCAGGGAAAGCACGAACCCAAGGTACAAAACTATGTTGTTAGAGACTTACGGCCAGGGATGCCTGGTCCGCGCTCGTCAGGCACAACAAAACCCCGTCCGCACTGGACGGGGTTCGTGTCAATCCTGAATTTCGCCCTTGAGTTTCGGTCCTGGCCCTACTAGAACCAGATCGCGGCAGACTCCGCGCCTGCCGGCTTACGCCTTGGCGATCTTGCCGCTCTTGATGCAGCTCGCGCAGACCCTGATCCGCTTCGGCTGGCCGTTCACCAGCGCCTTCACTGCCTGTAAGTTCACACTCCAGCGCCGCCGTGTAATGTTGTGGGCGTGAGAAATGTTGTTGCCGAACTGCGGACCTTTCCCGCAGATGTCGCATACCTGTGCCATGACTTTGCTCCAGACTTTGGTGTTTCGCGCCGCCTCTGCAAACCGCTCCGGCGCTTTCGCAAAAATGCGCGCCATCCAGAATTGTCGAACTGAGGCTGCCAACGGGGCATATAAAGACACACGCCACCGGCGGCTTGTCGAATCTTCATTATACCCGGAACCAGCGGCTTGGCCAACCCGCGCCCCAAAAGCGGGCAAACGGATCAACCTTGTCTCCCGATTGGTGGCGGCGCAAGTTCCTGCTTCCCTGTCCAAAAGATAATTCCCTGCGGAAACCGCAACGCCGGTTCCTTTGAATCGAGTGCAAGTGATCTTGAATCAATCGCTTAGCGATCATTGTCCGTTTTTTTGGGAGAAATGTGACCGCTGTCACGGTTTTCGAAAGCCATTTCCCCTTACATTGGGTATGTGATTATCGATATACTTTTATCGGTACTACGTACGACCAGATAGGCTGCGGCATATGCGGCTTCACACGCGAGCCTCAATCGGCTTCACCACTATTGCGGTTTCAACTGGCTACCTGCCCTTGAACAGCATGAGGACACAGGCAAGAGAGGAAAACGAGGAGATCATGACAAACTTCGAGACGTTTCTAGCAGCGAATCACGAGCAAGAAAAACCGGTCGTTACCAAGGAAGATCTGGACGCCCTTGTGGAACGCGTCAAGGCCGCTCAGCAGAAGTTTTCCACCTTCTCGCAGAAGCAGGTCGATCATATCTTCCGCTGCGCCGCTCTGGCTGCTTCTGATGCGCGTATCCCTCTGGCGAAGCTGGCGGTCGAAGAAACCGGCATGGGCGTCATTGAAGACAAGGTCATCAAGAATCACTTCGCTTCCGAATACATCTACAACAGCTACAAGGACGAGAAGACCTGCGGCATTCTGAGCGAAGACGAGGAAGCCGGCACGATTACGATTGCCGAGCCGATGGGGGTGATCTGCGGACTCATTCCGACCACCAACCCGACTTCGACGGCGATTTTCAAGGCGCTGATCAGCCTGAAGACGCGCAACGGCATCATCATCAGTCCCCACCCGCGCGCCCGCAAGTGCACCTGCCTGGCAGCTCGCCTGGTGTTGGAGGCCGCTGTGGCCGCGGGCGCCCCGGCAGACATTATCGGGTGGCTCGACGAACCGACCCTCGAGCTTTCCAACCAACTCATGCATCATCCGGCGATCCGGCTGATTCTGGCCACCGGCGGCCCGGGCATGGTGCAGGCCGCGTACTCTTCCGGCAAGCCGGCCATCGGCGTCGGCTCCGGCAATACGCCGGTGGTGATCGACGAAACAGCTGATCAGACGCGCGCCGTCGCTTCCATCCTGATGTCGAAGACCTTCGACAACGGAATGATCTGCGCCTCCGAGCAGGCAGTCGTTGCCGTGGATGAGATCTATGACTCCATCCGCGACCGCTTCAACCGCCACGGCGGCTACATCCTCAACAAGGAGGAAGCAGACGCGGTTCGCAACATCATCATTGTCGGCGGCCGTGTGAATGCGAAGATTGTGGGCCAGGCAGCGCCGAAGATTGCGGAGATGGCAGGCATCGATGTTCCGGCCACGACCAAGGTGCTCATCGGCGAAGTTACGGACGTCAGCCAGGAAGAGCCCTTCGCGAAGGAAAAGCTCTCCACCATTCTCGCCCTCTATCGCGCCAAGGACTTCAAGGATGCCGTCATCATCGCCGGCAAGCTGGTGGCACTGGGCGGCATGGGACACACCTCCGTGCTCTATACCGATCAGGACCAGCAGAAAGAGCGCGTGAACTTCTTTGGCGAGCAGATGAAGACCTCCCGCATCCTCATCAACACGCCGTCCTCCTACGGCGGCATTGGCGATCTTTATAACTTCAGCCTGGCGCCGAGCCTGACGCTGGGTTGCGGAAGCTGGGGAGGAAATTCCGTTTCGGAGAATGTGGGGCCAAAACACTTGCTGAATAAGAAGATTGTTGCCAAGCGCGCAGAGAATATGTTGTGGCACAGACTGCCGAGCGCCATTTATTTCCGCCGCGGTTGCATACCGGAAGCGCTGAAGGAACTCAAGGGCAAAAAGCGCGCTCTGCTGGTTACCGATGACTTTCTTTTTCGCAGCGGCGCAGCGGACGATTTGATCAACACGCTCAAGAAGCTCGGCCTGGAAGTCGAGAGTTTCTTCTCGGTAAAGGCCGATCCGAACCTGACCACGGTGCGCAAATGCGTCGAAGTGGCGAATGCCTTCCAGCCGGACGTGATTGTTGCCCTGGGCGGCGGCTCGCCCATGGATGCGGCCAAGATTGCCTGGGTGATGTACGAGCACCCCGAAGTCGATTTCGAGGATCTGGCCCTGCGCTTCATGGATATTCGCAAGCGCATTTACACGTTCCCGAAGATGGGCATCAAGGCCAAGCTGGTAGCCATCCCGACCACTTCTGGCACCGGCTCCGAAGTCACGCCCTTCGCCGTGGTGACGGATGACGCAACCGGCAAGAAGTATCCGATCGCCGACTATGAACTGACGCCGAACATGGCCATCATCGATGCGAATCTCGTGATGAACCTGCCCAAGTCGCTGACCGCCTTTGGCGGCGTCGATGCGGTGGTCCATTCCCTGGAAGCATACGTTTCCGTCATGGCCAACGAGTTTTCCGACGGACAGGCCATCCAGGCTCTCAAGCTGCTCAAGAAGTACCTGCCTTCTTCCTACAAGAATGGGGCCAAGGACCCGGTGGCCCGCGAGAAGGTGCACAACGCGGCAACCCTGGCTGGCATCGCCTTCGCCAATGCCTTCCTGGGCGCTTGCCACTCCATGGCGCACAAGGTCGGCGCTGCGTACCACCTGCCTCACGGGCTGGCCAACGCGCTGCTGATCAGCAATGTGATCCGCTACAACGCCAACGATAACCCCACCAAGCAGGCGGCCTTCTCGCAGTATGACCGGCCCAAGGCCAAGTGCCGCTATGCCGAAATCGCCGATTGCCTCGGCCTGGGCGGAGCAACCAAGGATGAGAAGGTTGAGAATCTCATCGCCTGGGTAGACGGCCTGAAGAAGCAATTGGATATTCCCGCCTCCATTCAGGAAGCCGGAGTCAGCGAGGCCGATTTCCTGGCCAAGCTGGACACGGTGGCCGTCGATGCATTTGACGATCAGTGCACCGGAGCCAATCCTCGCTATCCGCTGGTCAAGGAGTTGCGCGCAATCCTGCTCGACAGCTTCTACGGCAGGCCGTTCGTGGAACTGACGGAACGCAAAGAAACTGCCGCTCATGCGGAAAAGCCTGCTCCGGCCCTCAAGGCAAAGACCGCCGATGCCAAGCTCGCCGCCAAGGTGAAAGCGAAACTCGGTGAGGCTGTTCTTTCCAGGTAGCTTTCGGCAATCAAGAAAAGGCGGGCTGACCCAGGTGGGGTTAGCCCGCCTTTTCTTTCTATAGGGAAGTTCTTATTACTGATCCAGCGCGGGTGCCCCCGGTCCCTCGCGTTTGGAGACCGGGGATACCACCGAACCTCGACCAGCGTGTCTCTGATCTCTGCCCACTGTCGAGTAACCACGACCCCCATGCGAGCGATAAGCGAGCCACAGGCCCCACCGCAGGTGGCCGGGTGCCCCGGGTCCCTCGCATTTGGGGACCCGGGAAACCACCAACCGCCATCCCGATCTGCTCCATGAGGTTAAGGTGGCGTAGCAGCGGCAGGGCGCTGGGAATACAGTGGCACACATTACCAAGTCTGAAAATCCAGACTTGGGCTATTCGCCGTTTGGATGGAGATTGACTACCTCTGAATATCGAAACATGATGGCGAAATAAAGGCGAACATCCGCAGATTGACACGGCTTAGCTATATGCGACATTTTCTTTTCATAAGACGGAGTCTTTAGTGTATCATTACGTATCGAGCCGTATTGAGACGGAAGGAGGCCGCGCCGATTCAAGTAGATGGCAAGAGGTTTTTTAGGATTGGAGAAGCCCTAGCGGCTGCGTCGCTGAGCAGGGCAACGTACTTTCGTTGGCTGAAACAGGGTAGGCTGCGGGATACGCGCTTCAAGGACCGCAACGGGAGACGCATCTTCACCGAATCTGAATTGGGAATTTTGGTTGACGAGGCAAAACGTCTTATTGAGCAGCCTCAACTTGAAATGAGCTTTAATGAGACGGAGAAGTCATGAATGTGAGGCGGAGAAGTTATGAGTGAGTTTTTCGCAAACCGATCGAACGACAGATTCTTTGCCGATTTACCAATCGGCTACGCGCGACCTTCGCGCCACAAGAGCAGGCGAGAGAACTCGCCAGCGCGGCGTTCAAAGGGAGCGCATGATCATCAATGCTCGAGCCTTTTTGCTGACGGGAAAGATACCGCTCAGCAGAGGCGTTTCACTATAGTTTCGATGTTCTCAGGCTGCGGTGGAATGGACCTTGGCTTTCATGGCGACTTCACGTTCTTGGGGCGTACGTACGAGCCGCTTCGATTTGATGTCATATGGGCTAATGAACTGAACCCGGCAGCTTGCAGAACCTACCGGAAGAATCTCGGTGTCGAGATCAAGTGCGAAGACGTTTGGTCTGCCATCGACACGATACCGCAACAGACAGACATCCTTATTGGCGGCTTCCCTTGCCAAGACGTGTCAGTCAACGGCAAGCGCCAAGGCATAAATGGAAGGCGAACAGGTCTTTACAAAGCAATGATTGAGGGAATCAAGCGGGCCAAGCCGAAAGTTTTCATCGCAGAGAATGTCAAAGGCTTGCTGATGAAGGACAATCAAAGTCGACTTATCAGGTCGTTGAGGATTGCGACGGCCTCGGATATACCGTTAAGAGCAACCTCTGCGTCGGGAATTGAGGTAAGGTCGAATGGGCGTTGATCTAATCTCTTGCGATCAGAACGGGCGTGATCTACATTACAACTGGGAAGGTTGGCGATTCCTTCAAGAGTTCGCTAGCAAGCAGGGCATCGACCCGGCTCAGATTACCGACTCGAATAACGGCGATACACTCAGCGCCGCGATCTGTGACGCCGTCGCGAACGCCATCGAGAGCCAACCATCCGAATACAACAAGTTTTTTGCAGGGCCTGCTTATGGACCTGCCCCAGCCAAGGAACACGCTCGCATTTGGCGCGAATCTTCCGGATTTGAGCAGAGATGAACTCGATACACGGTCGGGACTGAATTTTGTCAAGTATTGAGCTGAAAACCCTCGTCCAACACTGCCTTGGACAGCCTAAAGCCGTCGACTAAGGCGATGGGATTCTTCCCCAATTCATTGGCTTCCATAATAGCTGCTCTTGAAAAATGACTCGTTGTAAGGACTGCGCCCCTGGCAAAAGGCTGCATGCTACCCCGCAATTCGGCCACTTCTTTACGTCCAACAGAGTGAAGCCAGCGCTTCGCTTGTACCTGAACTAGCGTGTCCTCAAATATCCAGATGTGGGCCCCTGCTCTCGCGTTTACGTCAATTCCCCCGTCAGAGCTGAATTTTGTCACGCAAACGTCACGAAAACCGCAATGCACGAGCAGATCCCTGACAAAAAATTCGAACATCCTTGGCTCCATTGCCAACAACTTACCGCGAACTTCTTCGATCTGCCTGAGATTATCGGTCGGCGGTTGGCCAGTTTCATAAACGATTTCATCGTCGCCTGCCGTAACCGCTGCCTGTAATCTCGACGAAATAAGTATCTCGGCAGCTGCGTCCCGTTCAGCCGAAAGCGACAGCACTTCGCGCTCATCGTGAATCTTGAACTCGAAGAGCCAGACCTTTCGAACCTTGCCGTCGGCATCGAGCTGCGTATCGGGATATTGTCGAAGATACTCGAGTAGACCGAGATACCGCCACCGTTTCATCCCCACAGATCTGTCTCGGCGGCTGGCGATCAGCGAGAACCCGTGTATCGGAAAATTCAGAGTTTGTTGCTCCATGAGACGGCTATTTACGCCTCCCATCGTCTGTTGTCCAAACTTTCCCGCAGCCGTGTATGTCAAGACTGGCCCCTCGAGCCGGTCGTGGTACGGATTCTCCCAAGCACGATGTAAACTCGGGTCGGAAGTCATGATGACGGCTCTAACCACCTCTTTGTCACGAATTGAAAGCCGGATGCCGCCCGCGTTTGCTACTCCAAGGTGCTTGTAGATCTCCTCGTTTGAATAGAGTTGCCCAATAGTTAGATACTCAATCGCCATGTATTATGCGCCTCCCTCCGCGACATATGGTTATGGGGGTGCGGTGCCACATAGGGAGACAGATAAAACGCCTCACAAACTTGAGAGCAGAGAACGCCATGACAGGTGATTAGATATGTGTCGCTTGCGCGAACCTCTTTGGTCATGCGCTCAACCAAGCGGTCGAGAAGGAATTCAAATTCGTCTCGCGTCATTCTTTTTCAGACCCGTTCGTACAGTATCAATGCTGAGTGGGTTTCTCAATCGCCGAGAAACTGCGTTATCTTCGCGGAAACAGCGTCATGGTCCTTCAACTGGCACTCCCAAAGCACGAGAGCAGACCATCCAAGCCCGCGAAGCTGGCGAAGGTGTTCCGCGTCCCTCACTCGATTTCGCGCGATCTTATCCTGCCAGTAATCTAGGTGCGACTTGGGCATTCTTCCGAGCCGACACCTGTGCCCATGCCAAAAGCAGCCATGCACGAAGATCACTTTATGTCGTGGTCCAAAAACCAAATCAGGTTTGCCTGGCAAATCCTTCCTGTGAAGACGGTATCTATAGCCCAGGTTGTAAACGAGATGACGCACAGTCCATTCTGGCTTGGTGTCTTTAGATCGAACCAAGCTCATTTGCCTGCTTCGCAATTCCGGCGTCATATTGTCCACGGTTAGATGAATTCCCAAGTACCCTTGAATCAGATGTTTTCAATATTACTACTCGCGCCGGGTACCCATCCTTCGCGTCTTTTGCGTATCATTTCCCGCCTTCGTCGCACAATAATCCCAGAAGTCTTCCCGCCACATTTCAGCCGGAAGCCGCCAACACAGGCAGAAACGTCCCGTAACTCCTTATCCTGGACGATTCTGCGGGTAACTTCTTTGTTTTCACGATTTTACAGCGCAACCCTGCCCGTAAGTTCATGAAAACAAGTATTTTGTTTCCAAAATAGGGGTGGGGGGGTACCCCATGTATAAGCTATGCCGTCCCATCAAGACCAGCGGACGGCGATGCAGGTTTCCGCCTCCACCCGTGTAGCTATCTCCCAGATCGGAGCTGTGTTCCTCGGGTGGCTCCGTACCGGAATTGCGATTCCTCTTCACAGGTACTGGATGGAAGCCCGCTTCATGTATTTACTCTCCAGCAACTGCGCGATTTGTTTCACGATGTTGCGCCGGAGGTCGAGTTCGACAGGGAAGTTCGGATCCTGCTGCGCTTCATTGATGCTGGTGCCGACGGCGAACTTCACAATATCGCTGTCCAGCAGCAAGGCCGTCAGCCGCACCGCTGCATTGGGACTCATGCCTTCGGGCACAAATTCCCCTTCAAGCAGGTGAAGCACTTCGCACAGGGTCAGCGCGCCCTCCGTCACCAGTTCGAAGCCATCCATCCTGCCGTACGGCGGAATCTTCGGATCGTGTGTCTGGTCGACGTCGTCGTATACTTTGCGATTCAGCCGCTTGGCAATGATGTTGGCGGTCGTTCCGCCGCAGACGACTTTGCGCCCCGGAGTGTTCAGCGCCATCACGGCAAGGTCATAGTCGTGTTGGCGCTTGAAGGGAGGGCCGGTCAGCACCAGCAACTGCCGTGGGCTGCGAAAGTAGACCACGCCGCAGGTGATATCGTCTTTCGCGCTGTTGCCGTCGATTTCTTCCGCCTTCGCGACCAGAAGGCGCGACAGCTCGCGGGCCGAAATCGATGGATTTTCGCTGATCTGTTGGCGAACAAACTTGTCAACGTTCTCCTGGCCCCATCCGGAAGGAGTCAGCGGGCTGCCCGTTCCCGCCTGCGTAATGCCATCGGAAAAGAAGATAATGCGGTCTTCCCGCTGCACGTTGAAGGTGGAGTAGTCGATGACGCGCTCCTTCCATCGCTTGGGAAGAAGCGCTGTCTTCTGCACACTTACCTCGCCCTTGGGCCGAACCAGCAGGAAGGGCGGATTGCCATGCTCAACGATCCGCGTCTCGCCCATGATGGTCATATCAACAATGGTGAAGGTCGAGTAGCTGACCTTCCGCACGCTGCATACGGGCAGCGTATCCATGATGATTTCCGCCGACCTGGAAATGTCCATGGCGCTGGCCGTGAACTTCAAGGCCATGGTCGCCGTCAGGCTCGCCAGCACGCTGGCTTTCACCCCGCTGCCCAGCCCATCGGAAAGAACCGAGACAATGCGCCCTTCCTTCTTCAGGTTCTCGGAAAGAAACACGTCTCCGGAAATGAACTCCCCGCCCTTGGCCCGCTGGCAGGAATCGACCTCGATGAAGTTCTCCGCGGGGGCGCTCACGGCTTCTCTCCTGCGTCGCTGTCCTCAACTTCTTCGGGACTGAACGAGTGCACAATGGAATTCAGAATGATCTCTGAATCGGCGGCATTTTCGCCCAGCAGAAAGGCGATCTGCTGAACTGTCTGCAGGTTCTTCTGGATGACTTCCTGCGCCCGCCCGATGATCTGCTCTTTCTGGAAAGAGGGCTGGGTAATGTCCTGAAAGATGCCGCCAATCACGGAATGGGGTTCAATCGTGAAGATGCTCGTATTCAGAATGCTCCGCTCATAGCGGATGTCGTGGCCCACAATATCCTCGCCGGAGTCGAGCACGCGGCGGAACAAATCGGAAAACGGCATCACCCCGCCCAGGGTGCTGCCCTCAAGGTTTTTCGGCTGCTCGGCCTCGGTTGAGAACAGGCGCACAAAAATCGAATTGCACTCGATGATTTTCATGTTCTCATCAACAATAACCACCGCGGACGGTATCCTCTGGAGCAGCGCGTTGGCCTTTTTCTGCGCCATCTTGCGCGTGTAGGTGGCGCACATCAGGCGCTCGGCGTTGCCGGCAATCATCGCCCGCGCAAAGTCGCGGCAGGTGTCATATCCGCAGCTCGCGCAGTTCAGTTCATCCGCGGCGGAATACTTTCCGACCGTGCGCAGCGCTTCCTGCAATTGCAGCTCGGTGTATTCCGCGGGGTTAACTGGCGCGACTGCATAGCGCTGCGCGATGTCCAGCTCAACCTTGCGCGGAAACTCGCCCGCGTGCCTGGCGTAGTGGATGATGTCATAGCGCCGGCGCGCCAGCGATCTGGCCCGCGCCGCCATCGGCCCATTGATGCAGGAGCCGGCGCACGAGGTCATCTCGAAAAAGATGTTCTGCTCAGGATTCCACTGGGAAACATCCTGCAGAGCCTTTTCAACATCCGGAAGTCCGGAGATGGACACAAACTTCAGATTGTCCATTTCGCGGCCGCCCGTAAGCCCCGGAGCCATCCCGCCCTCGATGGGGAACAACGCTCCCTCCTGCGCCTCCCGCGGCTCAAAGCGATCCTCCGGCCTATCGGCGATCTTGGCCAGATCAATCTTCTTTTCAAGCAGCCACATGTCCAGATCTTCATAGGTAAGCGCTACATCCAGAAGCTCGGGATGCTGTTCGGCCTCTTTCTTCTCCGCAACGCAAGCCCCGATGTAGACGATTGCAATGTCGTCTCCGTAACGCGCGCGCAGCATCTTGCAATGCGTCAGCACGGGCGACAGAACGCTGCAAACATGAGCCATGCATTCCGGATAATACTTGCAGATGAAATCCACCACCGCCGGACATGCGGAAGAGATCCATATCTGCTTTGGCCCCTTGCTCATCAGCGCGAGAACGCTGGCCTCCACCTGCTCGGCGCCCAGCGCGGCTTCTGATACGGCAAAGAATCCCAACTGCTTGAGCGCATGAATCAACTGTCCCGGCCGCACGCCAGCAAACTGCGCCGCGAACGAAGGATCCAGCGAGGCGATCACCGTGCGCCCGCTCTTCAGCAGGGCTTTGGCGCTGGGCAAATCGTCGCATACCTGTTTTGCCTTGCTGGGGCAGGCCAGTATGCAATTGCCGCACAGAACGCAAAGTTCAGGCACAACCTGGGCATATGCGTCTTCCACCCGGATCGCCTTTACCGGGCATTCGCGGATGCATTTGTTGCAATCCTGACATTCGACCTTGCCGGTCCTGATGAAATCAAACTGTTTCATAATCCACCCGACATGGGATGCATAACTGGTGTAGTAGCTCCCGCAGCCTTGCCGCGGTTACGTTATGGCGAAGCGTGCCGCACGATCAATGGCTTTGGGCTTCGACGCCATCCGAGCAACCTTCGCCTTCTTGAACATGAACCCCGAATCTCCTCGACAGCTTCCAGGAAAGAGAAGCCAGCGAAGAGTAGAGGTCTTCATTATGCACGAAGATGTTTTCGGGAACTTTCAGCCTCACCGGAGCGAAGTTCCAGATCGCCAGGATGCCAGCCCTTACCATTTCATCGGCCACGGCCTGCGCCGTTTCGGCAGGAGTCGTGATGATTCCCAGATGGATGCTCATCCGCTTGGCAAGATCATCCAGTTCTTCGAGAGGCAATATCGCCCTCTCGTGGATCCATTTGCCAACTTTGTTCGGATCGGTATCGAAAGCAGCCACGATCCTCATGCCAAACTTCGAGAATCGTTCGTGGCCCAGAAGCGCTGTCCCCAGGTTTCCCGCGCCCACAAGAAATGCCTCGGTCACGTTGTTCCAGCCGAGAAATGTCTCGATGGCCTGAATCAGTTCAGGCACCGAATAGCCCGTCTTCGGCTTGCCAATGATACCCGTATACTGCAGATCCTTGCGGACTTGCACCGGAACGCAATTCAGATCCGCGCCGATCATCGTACAGGAGACCTGGCGAATTCCCTTGGCCTCCAGATCCATCAAATAATGATGGTACTGGGGCAGCCGCTTCAGGCTCGCCTGTGGGATAGGTGGAGGCATCCCTTGTTTGTCCGGCAGTTCATTCGATAAATGAATATCGATTCCCACACACTTAATCTATAGCGGCCTCGTCTTGGAAAATGTGATAGCGGTCACATGGCGTCATGCATCCCTCTGCTGCCATCAAATGCTCGCGGCAGAAGGGCTCTCGCCATTCTTTCGCCCCAGCCTGCAACCGATGAACGCGTAGAACGCAACAAAGAAATAGCAGACCAGCGGGACCGCGTACGCCTTGGCGATGCTATGCGTGGACTGCGACAGAAGCCCCATGACAGGCGTCAGGACTGCCCCGCCGACGATGGCCATCACAATGAGCGATCCGGCAATTTTGGTATCCCTTCCCAATCCTTCGATCCCCAGCGCGAAAATCGTCGGATACATCACCGACATGAAGAAGCTGGTCGCGAAGATCGCCCACAGGCCGACCCATCCCGGATGCAGGATGCCCACGGCGACCAGCGCGATGTTGATCACGCTGTAGATTCCCATCAATCTGCCCGGTCTCACGTACTTCATCAGCACGGAAGAAGAGAAGCGTCCCACTCCAAAGGCGGCCAGCGTGCCGGTCAGAAAGTACCCCGCCATTTTTTCGGGCTGATGCGTCGAGTCCTGAACATACTGGATGAAATAGCTCCATGTGCCGACCTGCGCGCCCACATACATGAACTGCGCCAGAATCGCCAGCAGGAAGTGCGGATAACGCAGCAGATCGCTGTAACGGCCGTGGTTGCCCTCTGCCGTCTCCTGTTCGCCCGCAACTGCGGGAAACTTCGTCCGCCAGATAAGGAAGGCAAAAATGAATGCGACGGCTCCCAAGACCAGATACGGGTCCACAACGCGCAGCGTCTCACGGCGAAGGTACGCGTCGTAAGTATGCGCAGCCCGCATCGCCGCAACCTGGTGCTCGTTCAGTTCGATCCCGGAAAAAATGAAGACGGTCCCCACGATAACGCCGGCGATTGAGCCCAGCGGATTGAAAGCCTGAGAGAAATTCAACCGCCGCGCGCCGCTCGTTCCATCTCCCAGTTGCGCAATGAACGGATTGGCGGCGGTTTCAAGAAACGAGAGCCCGCTGGCAATGACGAACAGTGCAAACAGGAAGAAGGAATAGCGCGCCACAATGGCCGCCGGCCAGAAGAGCAGAGTCCCCGTGCCCAGTAGGCAGAGCCCGGCAACAAAGCCGAACTTGTAGCCGTATTTGCGCATCAGCAGCGCGGCCGGCGTAGCGAACAGAAAGTAGCCCATGTAGAACGCCGACTGCACCAGTCCTGCCTGAAATCGTGAAATGGCAAACGATTTCATGAATTGCCGGATCAGCACGTCGTTCAGGTTATTGGGCACGCCCCAGAGAAAAAACAGCGACGTGACCAGAACGAACGGCAAGCCCATCCCCCTTGGGACAAGCCGCCTTGAGTTATCGCCCGCTACTTCTGACGCCACTGGTGCAGGAGTCAACATGCTCCCCCTTTTCAGACCACGTAAACCAAGGTATGCGCGCCGGCCAAGCCCGCACTTGTTCTAGAGCATTCTCATGCTGGTCCTTGTAACCATAAGATAACTTCCCTGGCCTATGATGCGCATCCCGGCAGCGTCTTCGCCGCCGGAATGCAGGTCGCATCGTGCCGCAAACAACGGCTCGGCTAAATGCCGCAGAGATGCACCTGAACGCCCAGTTCGGCAAACATCGCAGCCTTGGCCGCCAGCGCCTTGTCGGCAATCTCCGCCGTCGGCGCATACACCACATTCACATGGTTGGAGTGATGCCTGGCCATGAACTGGTCCCGCGAAACACCGTGCAGCACCAGATGCATGATGGGCCACTCCGTGCTCGTTTCCTTCCAGCGTCGTTCCGTCTCTTCAGCGGGCAGTTCGACCGAAGTCGCGCGGCCCATGTCCACGTGTACGCTGTCGCCCTCGACAAAGACGCGGCTCCAGACCACCGGTCCTGGTTTGCAGACGCCCTTCAGCGTGCCGCCGCCCAGCCGGAAATACATCGGGGCCTGGCGCTCACTCACGGCCTTGCTGTATCCCCCGGTGAGATGCGAGGCCGGCACCGCGCCGGAGATCTGCAACAACCAAACATAGTCGTCGATGCCCTGGCCCGTGTAGTGCTCGCCCCAGCGGACATCGTGCAGTGTGGTCGCTGGATCCAGATGCATCGCGCTCCATACCCGGTTGGTGATGAGAGAATCGAGCCCCACACACTCATCGGCTTCGTTGAAGTGCGGCAGCGGCTCTCCCGCGTAAAGTTCGCGGCCATCTTTCGAGTAGGCCGGCGGACGCTCCGCGTTGTTCAGCAGCCCTTCCACCAGATCCGACGCCGGAACCATGTCCTTCAAACCCTGCTGATACTGAATGCCGATCACATCGCAGCCAAAGTCGTCGGCGATGCGCAGCGCGGCAATGTACATCTTGCTCTGCTCCAGAATCTGCCGGTCGGTCAGGTCGGTCTCTTCATTCGGCCCGGTGTGGAAAGTCACGCCGCGCCCGTTCAGCCAGTCGCGAACCTTCTGGGCCTCGGCGTCGGAGACTTCGCGCATGGCGGCGACCAGCGCCGACTGGCTCAGCCGTTCCTTGTAGACGCTCAGCGGATTGAGCAGGTCGTCCTCGATGATGGCGTTCGACATGCCCATGCAGCCTTCATCGAAGACGCCCAGGATGGCCTTGCGCGCCTTTAGCGCCTTGGCCAGCGCGGCGCCCAGTTCGCGCTCGGCTGCCGGCAGCTTTGCCAGGTCGAGCTCGCGCACCTGGCTCAGATCGTGATCGACCTTGTGCCCGGTCAGCCATTGCCGCAGCCCCTTGCGGAAGAATTCGTCCGTGAAGTCCTTGCTCCACAGAGAGCTGTACTTCACGCCCGCCTTGTACAAACAGGCATTCAGGCCCAGCATGCCCACCAGTCCCGGCCATTGGCCCGACCAGTTCGCCACCGTGAGAATCGGTCCGCGATGATTCTGCAAACCGGCAAAAACATTATTGCTGTACTGCCACACCGACTCGGCCACAACGACGGGCGCATCCGCGGGAATGTGCATGAAGACATCCATGCCCATCCGCTGGTTGGAAATGAAGCCATGCTTCAAACTCGGATTGTAAGGATGCGCGCGGCGCAGCGTGTAGCCTTCGGCCTTGAAAGCCTCAGTCAGTTCCGCTTCCATCCGCGACTGCGCGGGCCAACACTTCTCGTTGGCCGATTCACGAAGATCTCCGCTCGCCACCAGCAGCACTTCCCTGGCCGCCACCGGAGTTGGCGCTTCTACAACAGGAACAACATACTCTGCCATCAGCTGACTCCTTCACTGTTTTTCCGGCTTCGGTTCGCCGGTTCGCATCTGCCGCGGATTTTGATGAATCGCGGCATGGTTGACTCCATTCGCTTCCAGCCTGCGGAAGCGCGCGTACGCCTCATCCCATTGATCGCATCGATGGGGATCAAACACAGAACATTGAACTGATTCTGCAATGGCGGCGCGCCCTGCGCGCACGTCGGACAGATATCCGGTCGCCACCGCCTGCAGCATTACATTCCCCAGAGCCGAGGCTTCAGCCGGACCGCTCACCACTTCGCAGCCGCAAGCGTCCGCCGTCATCTGGCACAACACCGAATTCAGGCCTCCGCCGCCAACCACGCGGATCGTAGGCAGGGAGCCCCCGGTCAGTTTTCGCAGCGACTCCAGCACCGAACGGTATTTCAGGCTCAGGCTCTCAAACGCGCAGCGCGTGATTTCTCCCACGCTCTCCGGCGCCGCCTGCCCGCTTTCCCGGCAGTATTGGCCAATCGCGCGCGGCATGTCGCATTGCGTCTGAAACTCTTCTGCATCGGGATCGATGAAGCACTGAAACGCCTTCGCTGACTCCGCCGCCAATGCCAGTTCGCTCCATGTGTAGCTGCGCCCTTCGTCCGTCCACTGCCGCAGGCATTCCTGCAAAATCCACAGCCCGGTGATGTTCTTCACCAGCAGCACCGCTCCGTTTGCGCCGCCTTCATTGGTAAAGCCCAGCCGCTGAGCTTCCTCTGAGATGTTTGGCTCCGCCGCCTCCACGCCCATCAGGCTCCAGGTGCCGCTGGACAGAAAAACGCTGTCCTCGCTCATGTTCGGGATGGCCGCCACCGCGCTCGCCGTATCGTGCGAACCTACGGCAATCACCGGAAAAGGCTGCGTGAAGCCGCAATCCTTCATCACATCCGCACGCACCGGTGACAGCACAGTACCCGGCCGCGTCACCGGAGGCAAAATCTTGACCGGCACATTCAAGGCGCTCAGCAGCCCTCGTGCCCAATCCTTCCGCCGCGGCGAGTACATCTGCGTTGTGGCTGCCTCGGTCCACTCCACGCTTTTTTCGCCGCACAGGAAATACGTGCAGAGGTCGGGAATCATCAACAGCGTTTCGGCACTGGCAAGAGCGGGGTCCTGAGCGCAGACCATGCTGTAGAGCTGGAACAACGTATTGATCGGCATCGTCCGGACGCCGGTTTCAGCAAACCACTCCTGCTCCGGAACAACCTCAAACACGCGCTGCGGAATGCCATTCGTTCTCGGATCGCGATAGTGACGCGGGTTCCCAATCAGATGCCCAGCGCCATCCAGAAGGCCAAAGTCCACGCCCCATGCATCCACGGCAACGCCCTGCGGCGGCTGCGGGCAGCAGGCGTGGCACTTCGCCAATCCCTCTCGTATCCCGGACCAGATGCCCGGAAAATCCCAGTAGAGGCCGTCGCCTGCGCGCACTCCGCCATTGGCGAAGCGATGCAATTCCTCCACGGAAAATGCCCGGCCATCCCACTGGCCGAGCATGACCCGCCCGCTGGATGCCCCCAGATCGGCGGCGACGAAATGGGCTGTCTGCGTCATTTCTCTTTTTCGAGGTAACTCACAACCTCTTCTGTTACCAGGCTGACCAGTCTATCCAATTCTGCGGAGTTCTGCTTCCCGCTCCCCGGCAGTTGCGCTGGAGACGCCGCGCCCAGATAGGCATCAACAGCCGCTTCCAGATTGTCCGGCTCCGCCGCTTCCGTGGCGAACCGCGCGTCCGGCAGGCCCATCTTCTTTTTCAGCGCCAGCAAATCGGCGATCTTGTCGGGGGCAATCTCTTTCAGCTCCGGCCGCAGTTGCCTGGCAATCAGGATGGTCTTGCAATAGGTGTCGATGATCTCGGCATACCACTCCGCGTGCGTCACCGTATCCGCCCAGCAGACGATTCCGTGGTTCCCCAGCAGAATCGTATTGTGATTTCTGGCAAGCGAGTGAACCGAGTGCGCGCAGGCCTCAGTGCCCGGCGTCTCATACGGCGTCAGCGCCACCGGGCCGATGAAGACCTCTTCTTCGGGCACCAGATTGCCTTGCGGAACAACTCCGGCGACCGCGTGGGCCGTGGCGTAGGGCGGATGGCAATGAATGATCGCCTTGGCCTGCGGAACTGTCTTGTAAATCTCCAGGTGCAGCAGTATCTCGCTGGTATGCGGACGATCTCCGCAGATTCGCTGGTTGTTCATATCCACCAGCGCGAGATCGTCCACCTGGAGATCGCCCTTGCTGAGCAGCGTGGGCGTGCAGACCACATAATCCCTGGAGACGCGCGCTGAAATATTGCCGCCGTTCCCATCCACATACTGCCGCTGCCAGAGCTTTCTGCCCGTGCGCACAATCTCTTCCTTGATCGCCTCAACGGCAGGTGAATGAAAAAGTTCAAACGGATCTCCGCTGGCCGCGGCCAGGCGCGCGCTTTGCCCGGCGCACTCCATCACGGCGCGCCGCACAATCGACTCGATCAGAGCGCGGCTCGGGCTTGGGACAGATTTGCATTTTGACGCATTCGATTCGTAATTATTCATATTGCTCCACAATGTAGCACAATTAGAATCCTCTTGAACAATGGCGTAGAATCCTCTCCATGAAACAAGCCCAGCGCATTCTCGATCTTCGGGATCTCTTTGCGAAGCAGGAATTCGTGAGCATCGAGGAACTTTGCGCCCGGTTCAAGTCGTCAAAGTCCAGCATTCGCCGCGATTTGATTGAACTGGAACAAAAGGGCGTTCTGCGCCGGGTCCACGGCGGAGCCATCTCGCTGCAGGCCCGCGACGAAGTCATGGATTTCAGCCATCTTTCGGGCAGTTGCCATGAAGAGAAAACCCGCATCGGCCAGGCGGCCGCGGCACTGGTCGAAGACGGCCAGAGTGTGATCCTGGGCGGCGGCTCGACGGTCGCCGAGGTTGCCCGCTGCCTGAGCGAACGGCCCATCCAGATCGTGACCAACTCCATTCCCGTGGCGCAGGTCTTCTGGGACAGCAAGCAGGCGGAGGTCATTCTGACCGGCGGCTATCTGTACCCGCGCCTGGGCGTGCAGCTCGGCCCCATCTGCGAGAAAATGCTCCACAATGTCTCCGCCGATATTCTCATCATGGGCATCCGGGGCATCACGAAAGCCGGCATCAGCGACTCCAACAGCCTCATCGTCGAATCCCTGCGCGCCATGATCCGGGCCGTACGCAAGGTCGTCATCGTTGCCGACCACACGAAGTTTGGACGCGATGCGCTGATCCGCGTCGCCAGCCTCGATGAGATTCACCAGGTCGTTTCCGACAAGGAACTTCCGCGGAACTTTCAGCGCATGCTGAAAGCCCATAATGTCGCCAGCCTTCTCGCCTAGTTGATCCGGCACAGAGAGCTCACCGGCCGGCCGGGAGCCGCTGGCTGGATGCCCGCACTACAAGATGTGGAGCAATCAATTCACTCCGCGGGCGGATCGAAGCCTCATGATGCGCCAGCTTCAGGGCCAGCGCGGCGGCTCGCTTGCCGATGGTCTGGCTGCCCTGATCCACGGAGGAGAGAGGCACCCGCAGAAAATCGGAATAGGAAAGGTTTCCGCAGCCCACCACCGCAACATCCTCCGGAATGCGCAGTCCCGCGTCGAGAATCGCACGCATCGCCCCCAGAGCCGAGGGATCGTTGAAGCAGAAGATGCCGTCGGGGCGCAGCTTGTTGGCAAGCAGTTTCCTGGCGGCCGCGTATCCGCCCTTTTCGCCGCGATGATCGCCGGATGTGCCCAGCGAGACGACATGCCCCGGCAGGGGAACCATCCTGTGGGAAGCCAATGCCTGCTGATAGCCTTTTAGCCGGCCCGCCGCCGTGCTCACCTCCGGCCCGCGGATGTGCGCAACGCGCCGGCATCCCTGCCGGAGCAGGTGCTCGGTCGCCAAAGCCCCCACCGCGCCGTCGTCCACACCAACGAAATTGGCGGCCAGGCCGGCGAATTGCCGATCCAGAAGGATGTACGGAGTTTTCTGCTCCTCAATGCGCCGGAAGCTTTCCACGCTCCACTGCGACGAGGCAATCAGCAAAACATCCACGCGCCGGGCCAGTAGCTGCTCAATCTCCTGCCGTTCCAGCTCCGCATCTTCATCCGACGAAGAGATCAGCAGGCTGAATCCCTTCTTGCGCACTTCGCCCGAAATTGCTTGGGCAATCTGCGCGAAGAAGGGATGCAACAGATCGGGCACGATAAGGCCAATCGTCCAGGTTTGCCCGGTGATCAGCGAGCGCGCGGCAAGGTTGGGCTGATAGTTCAGCTCCTTCATGCGCTTCAGAACGCGTTTCCGCGTCGCTTCACCAATGTCGGGGTGCCCGCGCAGCACCTTCGAGACAGTGACCACCGAGAGGCCAAGATCCTGCGCTATGTCCTTCAATCGCACCGGCATCTTTTGCTTCGCCTCCTGGGGTTCGCTCCCCATTGCGCGGCGTCGGCCCGCTCGTGAGCAACCCGGCTGCTTCCCTTCCATCCTAGTACTTTATCGTTAACCTGAACACCGCGCCCGCCACAAGCCGGAATCTCGTTTTGGCAGCTTTCTTGACAACTATTCCTGCCGCACCCTACTCTCATACACGTTCAAGTTATCGTTTACTTTAAACGTCGGGAGTGGCAATGCCTGAAAACAATGTTTCCTGGAAAGCAGCCCCGGATGCCGTCGATCCGGAACTTGTTCCGCGGCGGATTCTGCCGACCGGCGCCACCATGCCCGCCATTGGCCTGGGTACCTTCGGCTCCGACCATGTCTCCCCGCAGGAAGTCGCGGAGGCCGTTCAGGGCGCTGCTGAGGTAGGCTATCGCCACTTCGACTGCGCCTCGGTCTACGGCAATGAGGACCAGATCGGCCTCGCCTTTGAAAAGCTGCTGCATAGCGGCCTGCGGCGCAAGGATCTCTGGATTACCTCCAAGGTGTGGAACGATAGGCACCAAAATGTCATTGCCGCGTGCGAAAAGTCGCTGGCCGACCTGCGCCTCGACTATCTGGATCTCTACTTGGTGCACTGGCCATTTCCCAATCATCATCCGCCGGGCTGCGATGTGAGCGCGCGCAATCCCAACGCGGTGCCTTATATTCACGAGAACTATATGCGCACCTGGAGGCAGATGGAGGAGCTGGTGGATCGCGACCTGGTGCGTCACATCGGTTCTTCCAACATGACCATCCCCAAGATGAAGCTGCTTCTGCGGGATGCGCGCATCAAGCCAGTGGTCAACGAGATGGAGCTTCATCCCCACTTTCAGCAGCCGGAGTTCTTCTACTATCTCTGCGACAACGGAATTGCGCCCATCGGCTTTTCGCCCATCGGTTCTCCTGCCCGTCCAGAGCGCGACCGCACCCCGGACGACACCGTTCCCACCGAAGATCCGGTCATCGTCAGGATTGCCGCGCGTCTGGGCGTGCATCCCGCCGTTGTCTGCATCAAGTGGGCCGTGCAGCGCGGGCAAACGCCGATTCCCTTTTCCACCCATCGCCGCAACTACCTGGCCAACCTGCGCGCCGTAACCTGCGATCCGCTGACTCCCGAAGAGATGCAGGCTATCGAGAAGATTGACCGCCATTGCCGCCTCATCAAGGGGCAGGTCTTTCTCTGGAAAGATGGCCAGTCGTGGGAAGATCTATGGGACGAGAAAGGCGAGATCACTCCTCCGTGATCGCCGCGCAAGGACTACAGTGCATTTGAAGGAATGGAGACGGAAACAATGAGCAGAACAATGAGAGCGGCCTATCTGCCGGGAAACAGCACTGTCGAAATGCGCAGCGTGGCGGTTCCCGCGCCCGGCCACGGCGAGGTGCTGATTGCCGTGAAGGCTTCCACCATTTGCGGATCAGACATCCGCTGCATCTATCACGAGCACCTGGGCAAAGGGCCGGAAGGCTATCAGGGAGTCATTGCCGGCCACGAGCCCGCCGGTCAGATCGTCGAAGCCGGGCCTGGATGCCGCCGCTTCCAGGCCGGAGACCGCGTGATCGTTTATCACATCTCCGGCTGTGGCGTGTGCAACGATTGCCGGCGCGGATACATGATCTCCTGCACCAGCGCGAAATATCGCCGCGCCTATGGATGGCAGCGGGACGGTGGAATGGCCGAGTTCATGATCGCCGAGGAAAAGGATCTCATCCAGCTTCCCGATTCGCTCACCTATGCGGATGGGGCGCAGGTGGCCTGCGGCTTCGGTACGGTCTACGAGGGCCTGGAAAAGATCGGCGTCTGTGGCAACGACGCCGTTCTGATCACCGGCCTGGGGCCGGTAGGCCTGGCTGCCGCCGCCTTGTGCCGCAAGATGGGCGCGCAGAAGGTCATCGGCATCGACATCTCCCAGGAGCGGCTTGATCTGGCCATCAAGTTGGGGCTTTGCGACGTGGTTCTGCCCTCCGGCCCGGAAAATGTGGGGCAAGTGAAAGACCTGACCTCGGGCCAGGGCGTGGAGCGCGCCGTGGACTGCTCGGCGAATGCCGACGCTCGCGCAATCGCCATTCGCGCCACGCGCAAATGGGGCAAGATGGTGATGATCGGCGAAGGCGGCGCGGTTTCCTTCAACCCTTCGCCCGATCTCATCCACGATCAGAAGACGATTTATGGATCTTGGGTCACTTCCACCTGGAAAATGGAAGAACTGGTGGAACGGCTGGTACGCTGGAACCTGCATCCGGAAGAGATCATCACCCATCGCTTTGCCCTGGAGCGGGCGGGCGAGGCTTATGCGCTGATGGCTTCCGGCCACTGCGGCAAGGTGGCTGTCTGCCCTGGAAAGGAGTAGCTGAATGTACACAGTAGACTCGGAACCGAATCCCCATGCGTGGGAACTGGAGTTGCACCGCCGCATGCCGTTGTTCGGCCACCGCAACTGGATTGTGGTTGTCGACGCGGCCTATCCCGCGCAGTCCAACCCTGGCATTGAAACCATCGTGACCAGCGCGGAACAGGTTGAGGTGGTGAGCAAGGTCGCAAGAGCGCTGGCTGCCTGTCCGCACGTCCGGGCGAACGTCTATACCGATGCGGAGCTGGCCATGGTGGCGGAAAGCGATGCGCCGGGCGTGACAGACTACAGGCAGCATCTCGCTTCAGTATTGGATTGCGGCATCCGGCAACTGCCCCACGAAGAGATCATCGCCAAACTCGACCAATGCGCGCGGCTTTTCCGCATTCTGATTCTCAAGACGAATCTGACAATTCCCTACACTTCCGTCTTCTTTGAACTCGATTGCGGCTATTGGAGCGCCGAGGCCGAACAGCGGCTTCGCCAGGCCATGCGTGCCAATCCCCCGGCATAGCCTGGAGCATCTTAGGTACAGATAGACTTTTTGAGAGAGGTGATAAGTGGCTTTTACTTCCACCCCAGCGAGCGTAAATCGCTCGCCGGGGGACCCCGTAGAGGACAAATCCACTTGAGTGTGGTGTTTTCGACCTACATCAATTCCTAGAGCATTTTCACAGTTAGTGTGATGTACCCTGTCCGAGTCTGAACCATGCGACGGCGTTTTCTGGTGTGATCTCAGGCAGTAGTTCCGAAATAGCTTGGTCGAGAGCTTCTTTGGTGCGTGCCT
>Ga0255348_1000022_pt1 | contig 82963 bp, 68 predicted proteins | sample CBST25v5metaG_FD_189945 | JGI IMG/M metagenome (GOLD analysis project Ga0255348, IMG submission 189945) | Peat soil microbial communities from Stordalen Mire, Sweden - C.B.S.T-25.v5 | ecosystem: Environmental > Terrestrial > Soil > Wetlands > Peat | place: Sweden: Norrbotten County, Stordalen... | reverse complement strand
CGACCCAAATGCTCCCACTCTGATGGGAACATACTGCGCAAAACCTGCCAGTTCTCAAGCTCCACCATGCGCAAAGACTAACTCCAGATCGCAATCTCGTCAATGGCTATCTTAGCGCTTATGGGGGAGGGGTCGGCCTGCGGTCCGGGCTGGATGGAGTGCAACCTCCTTTTTTCATGGTGCGCTGCTGGAGGGAAAACATCTGCAACCAATAGGGGCTGAACGGGCTGCGGAAAAAGGCATGAATTCGGTCCAAACTTCCGAAAAACTTCCCTCAGGGCCTAAAGGCCCCGTTGATTTTGCGGCACGTAAGGCACGACTAAAGTCGTGCCCTGACACATTTTGCAGTCAATGGAATTTTGCAAGAAGTTCTGTATTTCAAAAATGCTTTAGAACCGCTCCCAGTGCAGGACTTCCGCCAGCGGGCGCTTTTCAATCACGGGCGATTCCGCCGGATGGCCCACGGAGACGATGCTGACCAGCGTGTGCCCTTCCGGCGCGCCAAAAGTCTTGATAATCACCGGCGCGTAGGCCTGCGGCGCGCCAGCCACCCAGCAAGCGCCCAGCCCATACGCCTCGGCGGCGATGAGCAGGTTTTCCGTGGCGGCGCAGGAGTCTTCCACAGAACAGCCACTCTGCCGTGCCGTCACCAGCACGCAGAAGGCGGCGTTGGCGATGAACTCGCCGTGACCAAGGATCGTCGGAATGCGGGCCAGATCCTGCTTGCCGGTGATGACAATGAAGTCCCACGGCTGATCGTTCATCGCGGTCGGAGCCATGCGAGCGCAGTCAATGATTTCTTCTATGATTTTGCGCTCGACGGGCTGGTTCGTATAGGTGCGAATGCTTCTCCGTGTCTTCAATACCTCAATGGCGTTTTTCATCGCTGACTCCATCGTTTCCCACCCATTTCCGCAAAAAGACGCGGAAATGGATGGGGCACCCAAACAGTATTTAGTTGCCAGATCAATAGGCGCAAAAACAAAGACGCGCCGAGGGTGGGGCACCCAGTCATTGTCGAAACCCCAGATGGGTACAACCCGTTACCCAAAGTTGAAACCTCACCACACTGTCACGGCCTAGTTGAACAGGTCCTTCATCTTCTCAAGCAAACTGGGAGATGTGGGCTTGTTGTCGACCGAAAGCATCTCGGCCAGATCGGCAATCAGTTCGCGCTCCGTACGGTTGAGCTTGCGGGGAATCTCCACCACAACTTTGACGATCAGGTCGCCTTTGCCCCTTTCATTGAGGAAAGGCACACCCCGGCCACGCACGCGCAACTCGCGGCCGCTCTGCGTGCCCTCGGGAATCTTCAGCGTGACCGGGCCATCGATGCCTGTGATCTCAATCTCCGCGCCCAGGGCCGCCTGCGGAAAGCTGATCGGAATGACGCAATGCAGGTCGTTGCCATCCCGCTCGAAAAGCTCATGGGAGCGAATCGCGAGCACGACGTAGAGGTCGCCCTTGGGCGCGCCGCCGCGGCCGACATCGCCTTCACCGGCGTAGCGAATGCGGGTTCCGCTCTCAACGCCGGGCGGCACCTTGACCTTGAGCTTGAAATCCTTGCTCACGCGGGTTACCCCGTGACAGACGGTGCAAGGGTCGTCGATGATCTGGCCCGTGCCGCCGCAAACGTTGCACGTGCGCGCCACGGAGAAAAAGCCCTGCTGGTAGCGGACCTGTCCATGGCCCTGGCATTGGCGGCAGACGGAGGGTCCGCGGCCGGAGGTGCTGCCACGGCCATGGCAGGCGTCGCAGGTCTCAAAGCGGCGAACCTTTACCTCGGTTTCGGTGCCGAAAATGGCGGCCTCGAAGTCGATCGTCAGGTTGCAGCGCACGTCATCGCCGCGCTGCGGACGGCTGCCGCGGCGCGGGTTGCCGCCTGCCGAGAACATCTCGCCAAACAAGTCGCCAAAGATGTCGCCGATGTCCACGCCACCAGCGAACGGTCCTTCGCCAAATCCTTGACTGGAGCCGTTGACGCCGGCAAAGCCGTAATGATCGTAGGCGGCGCGCTTGTCGGCGTCGCTCAGGATCTGGTAGGCCTCGCTGACCTCTTTGAACTTCTCTTCCGCGGCCTGATTGCCGGGGTTGCGGTCAGGATGGTACTTCATCGCCTTCTTGCGATAGGCACTCTTCAACTCCTGGTCGCCGGCCTCGCGCGAAACCCCAAGAACCTCATAATAATCAGTTTTTTCCACGCTTGATGTACTCACTCGCTTGCCTGTTTAGTGTTAGAGGCCACGCGCACCAGCGCAGGGCGCAAAAGCCGTTCACGCAGCTTGTAGCCGCGCCGGATCTCCTCGGCAACGTGCTGGTCGGGCACGTCGTCGCGCTCCACCGAGCCGAGCGCCTCGTGGCAGCGGGGATCGAACTCCACGCCCACGGCGGGAATCGCATGCACGTGCAGTTGGCGCAGAATCCCTTCCATCTGCTTCCGGATCAACTCGATGCCGGAGGCCAACTGCTCCGGCGTGCCGGTGGACTTCAGCGCCAGCTCAAAGTTGTCCAGCACGGGCAGAAACTGCTTGATGACGCTGCCGGTGGCATACTCGCGATCCGAAACCCGTTCGCGCTCGGCTCGCTTGCGGGCGTTCTCAAACTCGGCCTGCAAACGGCTCAGCCGGTCCACCAACTGATCGCGCTCGGCTTGCAGCTTGTCGAACTCCTCGCGGCTTACGGACTCTTCCGGGGCTGCTGCCTCCGCGGAACCCGAGGGCTGCTCCGTTTCGCCGGGCGCTTCATTCAACGGCTCTTTTGCCGCGGCAGCCGGTTCGGCTTTGCCCCCTTTTACGACCTTCAATTCCGGTTTTTCTTCTGGCATAACCTTACGCATTCTCCAAAGAAACTCTCTTATGTACTTCCATGATAAATTCCACGGCTGGCCGAGGTTCTTTTTCGGTTTTGGGGTTGCCGCCGCCCGGCTTCGATGCAGGGTCCGTTCGCCCTGCCGGACCCTAATCCGCGGGAACTTCAAGCAGACGCTCAGAGAGCCCGGCGATATAGCGCACCGCCTGGATCATCTCCTGGTACTGGATGCGGGTGGGCGCAATGACGGCCACCGTGCCCAGATTGTCGCCACCCAGCCGTGCCGGAGCGCCAATCAGCACCAGATCCTGCATGGCTGGAGAGGCCTCATCCAGGCCCACCACCACGCGCACTTCCTGCTGACGGCCGTCCACGTAAGCGGTCAGCAGCTCCACCAGCCGCTGCTTGGCTTCCAGGGCGAGCAGCATCTGCCGCAGTCGCTCACGATCCTCCTCGGCGGCAATCAGGTTGGCCATTCCATCCACAAAGAGGGCCGGGCCGGTTTCGTCGCCAGCCAGCGCGCCCTTGCGGCAAAGCTCCTCGATCGAGGCCAGCATCTGCTGGTAGGCCGTCTGCTCCTGCTCCATGCGCCGGGCCACTTCAGCGCGGATGCGCTCAATATGCCAGCCGCGAAAGTTCTCGTTCAGGTAGCGCGCAGCGGTCTCCAGCTCCAGGTGGGTCAGGTCGCGATCAAGCGTCAGCACGCGATCCTGCACGGCTCCGGCCTGCGTGACCAGCACGGCCAGCACGCGGCCCGTCGAAAGCCGCGAAAAATGCAGGTGTTCCAACACCTGGACTCCGGTGGAAGTGGCCAGCGCCACGCCCATGCCGCTGGATAAAAGCGCCAGCACGTGCGAGGTTCGCTCCAGATAGTCGTTGCTGCTGGTGACGCCGGAGAAGCTTTCCTCGATCTGCCCGCGCCGCGCCGCGCTCATCGGAGGCGGTCCCAGCGAGGAGGCGCTGGGCGAGTCCAGATTCGCGGCCGAACCACCGAAAACCATGCGCACCGGCTGCGTAAGTTGCTCCACGTAGTAGCGGAAGGCCGCGGCGGTCGGAACCCGGCCCGCGGAGGTGTGTGGCTGCTCCAGCAGGCCCGCTTCGCCCAGCGTTGCCATCACGTTGCGGATGGTGGCCGAGCTTAATCCCTCTTGGTTGGAAAATCGGCGCGAAACTGCCTGCGAGGCCACCGGTTCCCCGGTCGCAATGTACAACTCGATGATGGCTGTGAGCACCAGCCGCTCTCGCGGACTGACGCGTGCATCAGGCATCTTCCTCGCTCTCCGTTTCAGGCTGGCTCCGGCAGCACATCCACACCACGCCGGAACCGGAATCAATCCACGCTAACTATCTGATTTTTCAAGTTGTTCTGGACGAAGACAGCGCAAATTTCTCCTCTTTAATTCTAGGGAGAGGCTGTTGCGCTGTCAACACGCGCAGATTTCCAAATTTGGAGAACCGCTCTGAATACCGTCAGCCATCTTGTCATTCGCCCACCGGTCGACCATCATAACCACCGTGCGGAAGCGTTTGGCTTTACACGCTCTGGTGGCGAATGTATTCCTCCGCATCGAACTTCCTGGCCATCGAAGCCCCGGACATAGCTCGCACCAGCCCGAAGATAGGTCGAGTGAACCAGGGACGGTCGTGCCGCCCCACAATGGCCCAGGCTATGCCCGCATATCCATTGGGGTCGCGTCCATCCAGTTCGTAGCGATCATTCAGGAATACCGCCCACTCGTAGGCCCTGGCTGGGTCGGGAGCCCATTCCAGAATCTTCTTTGCCCAGTACATGCGCATATAGTTGTGCATCCAGCCGGTATTCACCATCTCGCGCTGAGCCGCGTTCCACAGTTCGTCGGCAGTCTCGGCGCGCTCCAGTTGATCAAGACTGTAGCGATGCACCCGCGAGTCGCCGGTGTGCTCAATCAGCGTCTTCCTGGCCCACGGCGCGGCACATTCCCAATTGTCGTAGTTCGGCTCATGGCGTACAAACAAGACCGCCAGCTCTCTCCACCCGATCAGCTGATCCAAGAATCTCTCACCTGCCTCAGTTGTCGCCTTGCCCTCGGCCACAGCTCTCTCAACCGCCAGCGCAATGGTGATGGGGCCGATGTTTCCAAAGTGCAGATAAGGCGATAGCCGACTGGTTCCCTTCACTTCCGGGTGATTGCGAGCGACCTCGTAATTCTTCAGATCCAGATTCACAAACTCTCGCAGCCGCCGGAGTGCAGCGTGCGTTCCGCCGTTGAAACTGTCCACCGGGCCAATTCGGCGGTTCAGCTTGCGGAAACCAGCAGTAATATCTTGTTCCAATAGGAAGCTTCCCAGCTTCTTCCGTGGTTTCCAGTTATGGAGAGGTGTCATGTTTCGAGGTTCGACCAGATAGTTGGGCAACTCAGCCTTCAGATGCGGGCGGAAGTGGTGCAGCAGAACATAGCTGCGATCGAAAACCCGCGAGGGAACCACCACATCCGCGTCCACAGTCCAGTAGGGCAACTTCAGTCGCTTCGCCAAAACTTGACGCCAGCGCTCCGGCTCACGACATGGGTTTTCGTCACCGACGAGAAGAGCGGCTTTCACTTCTTCGAGGAAGGCTTCCAGCGAATTCTCCGGTGAACGGCGAAGCACAAACCCCACGCCCCGCTCGGCTGCATCCTGCTCGACGTCTCTCAACCCTTGCTGCAGAAAGTGATAATGTCTCAGGTTCGCGCCGGGATAGTTCGGAATCACCTGGAAGTACACCACCACCGGCAGGCCCAACAGGTTCCCCGCTTCGATGGCCACATTGAGCGCGGGATTATCCACAATTCGCATCGCGCGCTGCATCCAGTAGACGACGCACTTCCCGCCTTTGCGCAGCGCCATGCTTCTACGCACCAGCACACGCGGCTGGCGCGCAAGTTGCTCCAGATCGCCGTGCGTCTCGAGATTGGTCGGCAAGGAATCCATGCTGCGAGCTTCCAGCAAAACAGCATTTGCCAAACAGCACAATTGCACAAACTCTGTTTTGACGCCCTATTCCGGGTGGTCCGGCGTCATCAGGCAGATATCCGGCAGGTTTCGGTAGCGCTCCGCGTAATCCATTCCATAGCCGATGACGAACAGGTTCGGAATGGAAAAGCCCACGTAGTCGGCTTCGATTTTTTCAAGGCGGCGCGAAGGCTTGTCGAGCAGCGTGGCGATGCGCAGCGTCTTGGGATGCTGCTGCATCATGAACTTGCGCAGGTAGGAGAGGGTCAGGCCGGTGTCGAGAATGTCCTCGACCACCAACACATTCTTGCCCTCGATCGGCGCGTCCAGGTCCTTGATCAGCTTGACCGCGCCCGAGGAGCGCACGCCCTTGCCGTAGCTGGAGGTGGCCACAAAGTCGAAGGTCGCGTCCACCTGCACGGTCCTTGCCAAGTCGGCCAGAAACGGCGCAGCGCCCTTCAGCACGCCCACCATCACCAGTTGTTCGCCGTTCAGGTCATGGGTAATCTGCGCGCCCAGCTCGGCGACGCGCTCGGCGATCTGCTCGCGGGTATAAAGAACTTCAAGGTGGGGATTGGGAAGAGCGACCATAAAAACAGTATCTCGCGGATCGCGCGCCCATGGGAAATAGCGGCTGTGATTTTTTGCCCGTTCTTCGCATTGATCTGGCCTGCACGTACGGATGTGCCGTGCCGCATCCTTGCGCCTTTTTTCTGGTGCAAGGGTGGGAACCCTTAACATTTTCAAGGGCCGGATCCATTGACCGCTATACTTGAGGAGCGATGATTCCCTACTTGCATTTTTGGCATCTCAGTTTGCCCACCTTCGGGCTGATGCTCTGGGTGGCCGCTGTCATGGCCGCCTTCGTGATGGACCGCAGCTTCCGCCGCGCTCGCCTTACGGCCGATGCTGTCAGCATCGTGGCCGTCACCGTGGTGGCTGGTATTGTGGGCGCCAAGCTGTGGCATGTCCTCGATACGCCCAGTGAGTTTCACGAGGCTGGCTGGCGCGTGCTGTGGGATTCGGCGGGTTTCGCCTGGTATGGCGGGCTCGTGCTGGGCATCTCCGCGCTGCTTTTTCAGGGCTGGCGAGAGAAGATCGGCCCTCTGCGCACCCTCGATCTGGCCGCTCCGGCCGCCGCCATCGGCTACGGCATCGGGCGCATCGGCTGCTTCCTCTCCGGCGATGGCTGCTACGGTATCGAGATCAAGCCGGTTCATTTTCTGTCCTCGACCTTCACGCCCTGGGGCATCAGCTTTCCCAACGGCATCGAGCCGATTCTTGTCCGCGTTTATCCCACTCCGCTCTATGAGCTGGCCGCCAACGTGCTGGTCGGCTGCTGGCTGTGGTGGCGCGGCGGCAAGCAACGTGCCGCGGGCGCCATCCTCGGCGAGTACCTGCTGCTGACCGGAGCGGCCCGTTTCCTGGTGGAATTTCTCCGCCGCAACCCCAAGGTTCTATGGGGCTTGTCGAACGCGCAACTGGCCAGCGTCGGCTCCGTCGTGGCGGGCATCGCCCTGATCGCGTGGACCGCAACCCGCCCGCTTCCCGGCGACAAACAGGCTGGCGCGACCGTCAAGGCGGCCGCATAAGGCTCGCAAAATCAACGCGGGCCAGCCGTGCTGCGAAAAAAGGCTCAAATTCGGTCCAAGCTCCAGAAGAACATTCCTCAGGGCCTAAAGGCCCCGTTGATTTTGCGGCAGTTACGGCACGACTGAAGTCGTGCCCTGACACAAAACTGACCACATTGGCATTTTTCCGCAGTCAGGTTTGCCCCGGAAGAGCGTTTTCGCTGATTTTGCCTAAATTCAGGCCTTTTTCCGCAGCTTGTTTCGTCCCTGCACTCTCTCGGCCTTTGGCTTCTACAATATAAGTGCAGAGTGATCAGGCCATGAGTACAGCGAAAATTCGCAGGGACTGGGTGGGGCGGGTCATCGATGGAAGATTCGCCCTCCGCCAATGGTTGGGCGGCTCGGACGAGAGTGGCGTCTTCCTCACGGAGCTTGAGGGAGGCAAATCACAGAAAGCCGTCCTCAAGCTGATTCCGGCCGAGGCCCAAAGCGCCGACGCTCAACTGGCCTGCTGGGCAAGAGCAGAGACCCTCTCACATCCGCATCTGATGCGCCTGTTCTGCTCCGGACGCTGCTGGATCGAGGGTGCTGCGCTGCTGTATGCCGTGACGGAATACTCCGATGAAATCCTCTCTGAGATCCTGCCGTCTCGGCCGTTGACGCCCGACGAGACCCGGGAGATGCTCGGCCCGATCCTTGACGCGCTCACTTATCTGCACGGCAAGGGCTTCGTGCACGGCCACCTGAAGCCATCCAACATCCTGGTCGTCGACGATCAGGTGAAGCTTTCCTCCGACCGCTTCTATCTGCCCGGCATTCCTTTTGAGGCCTCTGGAGTCTACGACGCACCGGAAGCGGCGGCCGGAAATGCTTTTTCCGCCGCGGATCTCTGGTCGCTCGGCGTCACCGTGGTCGAAATTCTGACCCAGCAGACGCCGGTTTGGGACAAAGCCATCCAGCAGGAGCCGGTTGTGCCGGAGTCCATTCCGCAGCCCTTCGCCGCGATTGCGCGGGAGTGCTTGCGCGTCGAAGCCGAGCGGCGCTGCACCGTCAACGATGTCAGAGCTTCTCTCGATCCTGCCCGGCCAGTTTCGCCGCGTCCACAGCCGCACCCAAACCCGGCCGTCAAAATCGTCCATGAAGCCGCGCCCGTCAAACTTGGCAGGATCGCACTCGTGGCCGCCGTACTCGTTCTGCTTGTGGTCGCAATTGTGCTGATACGTTCTCACCGGAGCGCGGCCGGGCCGTCCGCCGCGGAGCAGGCCGCTGCCTCCCAGAGCCCATCGGCGAAGGCCGCTGTTGCGCAACAGGTTCTGCCCGACGTGCTTCCGGCGGCTCGCGAGTCGATCCATGGTCAGTTCGTTGTGACCGTGCGCGTCACGGTCGATGCGGACGGTCAGGTTTCCAATGCGGCATTTGATTCTCCGGGTCCCAGCAAGTATTTCGCCCGTGTCTCTCTGGAAGCTGCGCAGAAGTGGCGCTTCCAGCCCGCGCGAGTGGATGGCCACCCCATCCCCAGCGTATGGCTTCTGCAATTCCAGTTCACGCAGGCCGGCACCGAAGTCACGTCCGTCCTGGACGCCCGCTAGAGAGACTCTGCACAAGTCACGGCTTTGAAAAGCCGGGTGCTCCATCCTCGGCGCGTTTTTGTTTTTGCGCTAGCAGGTGCTAAAGCCCAATATGATTTTGTTGTCCTTTCGGCACGACTGAAGTCGTGCCCTGACACAATCAATAAGCTGAAAATAATTCTGCGAGAATCTCAAATTACAGATAGGTTTGTAGTCCGTGCCGTTCCGTTTCCGCGAATAAAAGCCTACAACCGCCGGATAAAGGCCTGCGCTTCCTTCAATTGCGGAAATATCGCTTCGTCGGCTTTGAACTCGCGGGAATGCACGCACCGCCTTACGCCCCGCATCGTGACCGGATGCTTCAGGTGCAGCATCTCGTGGTAGAGCAGGTATTCGATGGCATAGCGCGGACTGGACGGCCGGTCGAAAACGCGGCTGACGACGATGGTGTTGTGGGCGGCGTCGTAGTGGCCCAGCAGCCGCTTGGCCATGCCCTCGCTCCAGGTCAGTTCGGGCCGGCCCAGCAGGCCGCCGAAGAAGCGCACATTCAGCGAGTCGAAGACCTTTTCGAGGTCATAGAAATGGCCCTGGGGGCCGAAGTAGCGCTTGCTGCCGCGCGAGCCGCGAATCAGCTCCGTCTGTCGGACAACCGAGGCGCTCGATGAAAAACGCTTGTAGCGCAGATTCTGCGCCGCGTCGATGGGCTTCCTGTAGAGCTTGGCCAGCAGAATGTGCGCGATGGCGTGCGCGACCGGCTCCGGCGCGCCTTCCAGCAGGTCCGACAAGCTCACAAAAAGCTTTGCCTCGCGCAGCCGGATTGTTGTGTTCAGCGAGGTAAACCGCCGAAAGCGTACCGCGATGGGCGGCATTGGCGCTCTGGGGCGCAAAGCACGGTACTCTTCCTGAAAGATCGAAACGATATCCACAGCCACTGCTTCAAGCTTACAGCGTGCAGCCGACGGAAGTGCAGGGGGTAGGGGTTAGGGATTAGAAAAACGAAATGTGCTGGGGGTTCATGCTACAGAACTGCCGCTGCATCCATACAAACAGAAGACCTATCCAGTCCACGCCATTCTGCTCCCTGTTCCCTAACCCCTAACCCCTAATCCCTGCTTTTCTCCAGCAGCAAAAGACGCTGGCGCGCCTGCCACTCCTGATTCGGAAACTTCCCCGCGGCTGCATCCAGAAAGTGATGATAGTAGGTCGCGGCGGCCACTTTTTGGTGAAGCGCGTCGTAGGCCGTCGCCCACAAGAAGTAGGTGGACGCGACCTCCGGCAGGTATTTCGACCGCATCGTAAGGGCGTGCAGCGTGATCGAGGGCTGATTGGACTTCGACGCGGCAAAGGCCAGCCCGCTCCAAGCGTCGGCGTTGGCCTCATCCAGCCGGGTCGTCTTGTCGAAAACCGCCAAAGCCTCGGCGTACTTGAGCTGACGGAGCAGATTCTGCCCATGCGCCACCAGCAGTGCCGTATCCTCGGGGCTGGCGGCCAGCAGCGCAAGGTAAAGGCGGTCGGAGCCCACGGCATCGCCCGCCTCGGCCAGCACCTCGGCCAACATGCGGGTAATGGCCGCGTCCTTGGGATGGTCGGCGTGCAGCTTCTGCAGCAGCGGGAGCGCCTCGGCCTTGTCCTGAACCGCCAGCACGGTCGCTAACTGCGCGGTCAGCGCCGGATCGCCGGGCGACTCTGCCAGAGCGGCACGCAGAAAGCTCTCGGCCTCGGCGTACTGCTTGCGCGCAATCATCAGGTGAGCCAGTCCCGCGTTGGCGGGAGCGGATTTTGGATCCTTGGCCAGCAGGCGGCGATAAGCGGCTTCGGCGGCTTCATTCTGTCCCGTTTGCTCGGCAAGACTCGCCGCCAGCAGCGTGTCGGTGGCAGTTTCCGGCGAAAGCTTCAGCGCTTTCAACAAATCATCCGACGCTTTGGCCGGATCGTCCGCACGGTCAATCTCCGCCAGAGCGCGCCAGGCCCGCGCCTTGGCCGCGGCTCCCGCCAGCCCGGCGTCGAGTGCGGTGGCGGCCGCCAGCTCCGGTCGCGCCTCGGCCGGCTTGCCTTGCCGGGCCAGCAGCAGGCCCAGTTCCACATGTGCCTCAAACGACTGCGGATTCGCTTCCACCGCCCGCCGGTAAAGTCCCGTCGCAGCGTCCAGACGGTTCTGCGCATCGGCGACGTAGCCAGCGTCAAACAGCGCCCGCGCATCGACGGGATGAGCAGCCAGCCAGGTCTCCAGACGGGTTTCCGCCGTTTTCCAGTCGGATTTCACAATGGCCGCCTCGGCCTCTGCAACCTCATCGGAAAAGGGTTGGACCGCGGCGGCGGGTGCTGTTGTGCCGGATGGCCGCGCGGCGTCCTGCGCAAAGCTGTCAAATGAGGCAAAAATCAAGGCCGGAAGCAGGACAAAAAAGCTGAAACGGGACACGGAATACCTCACTGATCAGTTTACCGGGTGGTGCTCCTTGAACTCTTCAATAAGACGCGCGCCGTGGCTTTCCGGCAGTTCCATCGTCGCCTGCCGCTGATAAAAAACATCTTCACGGCAGTTGCCTGCATCGGAATAGAGAGTAAAGCGAACGGCTGGACGATGCTACGAACCGTCTGCCGTTCCCGGACAATTTGGAGGTAACCCAATGACGTGCGCTTCGATGCAATACATTCCCCTTTCCTCCGCTTATCTCTGTCAGGATTGCAGTTGCGTAGGAAATTGCTCAAAGCAGTGCCCGGCGTGTGCATCCACTGTCCTTCTGCCCCTTGCCGGGGTACTCGACCGCGAAGTGGAAGAAGTGCGGCAAACTGAACTTGACTACCGTCCCGCATTGGTGGCGGCATGAGGCTCTTTCTCTCAGCGCAAAGATGAGTTCCTGATCGTTTGAGGACGCGCCAGCACGCGCTCCACTCACGGGGCGTTGATGAAAGCTGTGCCGGAAAGCATCCTTTTCCCGCTCGCTCACCGACTCGCCCTGTTCGGGTATTCTCATCGACAGGGAGAAACCTGTGAGATCTGTCCTTTCCAAAACGATGCGCGGATTGCAAGGCAGCATCCTGGCCGGCATCATCACCATCGGCCCGCTGTTCGTTACCTATCTGATCTTCCGCTTCGTCCTGGGCGCACTGGCTGAAGCCGGCCTGCCGGTCGTCAAGCTGTTTGCGGCGTTTTTCCCGGAGAACTGGCTCAACCAGCCGTGGCTTCAGTCGGTCCTGGCTGTTCTGTTGACCGTCGCGATGCTCTACGTTGTGGGCCGCGTCACCAGCCTGGTGATCGGCCGTCAGGCCTTCGAACTTTTCGAGGCGCTGCTGGAGCGGCTGCCCGTTGTCGCCAAAATCTACACGTCCGTGCGTCAACTGCTAGATAGCATGATCGTAAAGAAGGACTCCAGTCAGCGCGTGGTGCTGGTGGATTTTCCCATTCCCGGCCAAAAGTCCATTGGTTTTCTAACGCACACCATGACCGACGAGGCGACCGGCGAGCCGTTGGCCGCCGTGTTGCTGCCCAACGCTATCAATCCGACTTCAGCTTTTCTGCAGATTCTGCCCATCAGCCGGGTCACCGTGACTGATCTGAGCATGGAACAGGCCATGAGCATGATCATGACCGGCGGAGCCGTGGGGCCGGATCGCATCCAGTTTTCTCGGTCGGCGCTGACAGCCAGCGAACTTTCCACGCCGCCCGTTTCCGCCGCTTGACCTTGGCCAGCCGATAGGTTTTTACAGCTTTTGTGTCCGCTGGACGCCGTGCACGCCGGGAACGCGGCGCAGGCCGATCACCATGTGGTTGAGGTGGCGAAGGTCTTCGGCTTCGGCGACCAGCTCGACGACGGCGTCGCCGTCCTCGCCATGGCGGATTTCGACGTTGTTGATATTGGAATTGTCATCGGAGAGAACGGCGATCAGCTCCTTCAACATGCCGGCGCGATCGTCGCAGGAAACCGTAATCTTGACGGGATAGCGCTGCGGCTTGCCAACGGTTTCGCTCGGGCGAGCCCACTCCACATTGATGCGGCGGTCGCTCTCGTAGAGCAGGTTTTCCACGTTGGGACAACTGCGCGCATGAACGGCCACGCCCTTGCCGCGCGTGACGTAGCCGACAATCTCTTCGCCGCGGATGGGGTTGCAACAGCGCGCGCGATAGACCAGCAGGTCGTTCTGGCCTTCGACCTGAAGCGAGTCGGAGCCGGTCAGATGCAGCTTGCGCACCGCGTCGGACATGGGCTGCTCGCCGCCCGGCTTGACCGTGGAGGCGCGCAAGACTCCCGGCTGATTCACGGCGGCGGGCGCCAGCTTGCTGAGCACCTGGCGAGCGGAGTGCTTGCCCTCGCCGAGGTCAACCAGCAGATCGGCGGCGGTGGCGGCGCCATATTCGCCGGCGATGCGGCCCAGATCCTGGTCGCTGACCTGGCTGAGCGGCACCTTGTAGCGGCGCGCCTCGCGCTCCAGCAGCTTGCGGCCAATCTCCAGCGCGCGGCGGCGGCGGTCTTCATTGAGCCAATGCTTGATCTTGTTGCGCGCGCGCGGACTTTTAACGAAGGTGAGCCAGTCGCGGCTCGGCTTGTGCTCCTTCTGCGTAACGATTTCGACAATGTCGCCGGTCATCAGCTTGGTGCGCAGGGGCGCCATCCGCCCGTTGACCTTGGCGCCGACGCAGGTGTTGCCCACCTCGGTGTGAATCGTATAGGCAAAGTCGACCGGCGTGCCATCGGCCGGGATCACCACCACCTTTCCCTTCGGCGTGAAGGTGTAGACCTCGTCGGGATAGAGGTCCATCTTCAGGCTGGAGAGAAATTCATTGGGGTCGGTCATCTCCTTTTGCCACTCGACCAACTGCCGAATCCACTTCAACCGCTCCTCGTCGCGGGCCGTCATCGTGATGTCGCCGGCCTTGTACTTCCAGTGGGCGGCAATGCCTTCCTCGGCGATGCGGTGCATCTCCTCGGTGCGGATCTGCACCTCGAACTGGTGGCCGCTGGTACTCATCACCGTCGTATGCAATGACTGGTAGTGGTTGGCGCGCGGCATGGCGATGAAGTCTTTGATGCGGCCGGGCACGGGACGCCAGAGCGTGTGAATCAGCCCAAAAACGGCGTAACAGGCCGAGACGTCCTGCGTAATGACGCGAATTGCCAGAAAGTCGTAGACCTGATCGAAGGAAACCTTGGAACGCTGAATCTTCTGGAAAATCGAGTAGAGGCGCTTGATGCGCCACTCGACGCGGGCCGGAATGCCGTTCTCTCGCAACTGCTCGATGAGCGTGTCTTCCACGCTGCGCAGAAACTGCTCGCCCTCGGCGCGGCGGGCTTCGACGGCTGCCGAAACCTGCTCGTAGCCGACCGGATCGATGTAGCGGAAGGCCAGATCCTCCAGCTCGCCGCGCAGCTTGCCCATGCCCAGGCGATGCGCCAGAGGAGCGTAAATGTCCATGGTTTCGCGGGCAATGGCCATCTGGCGGTCGGGCTTCAGAAACTCAAGGGTGCGCATATTGTGCAGCCGGTCGGCCAGTTTGATCAGCACCACACGCACATCGGAGACCATGGCCAGTAGCATCTTGCGCACGTTCTCTGCCTGGCGGTCCTCGCGGTTGGCAAACTCGATCTTGTCGATATTGGTGACGCCCTCGACAATCTGGGCCACCTGAGCGCCGAAATTTGTCTCCAGCTCTTCGTGGGTGGCGGGCGTGTCTTCAACCGAGTCGTGCAAGAGGCCCGCGGCAATGGCCGTCGAGTCCATCTTCATCTCCGCCAGGATCTCGGCAACCTCAAGCGGATGAATAATATAAGGCTCACCAGAGGCGCGACACTGCCCGCGGTGGTGCTGCGCGCTGAAAGCCCACGCCTTGCGGATCAGGGAGATATCTTCAGTGGGGCGGTTCGCGTGGACCCGCTTCAGCAGGGCCTCGATGCGCTGGTCCATGGCCTTCTGGTCAAGATCGCGCACGGCTGACGGCGGCGTCCCCGCAAGAGCCGGGGCTGCGCCGGAAATCTCTGCCGGTATGTGCCGGACAGTCGCCATGCTCCATTATAGGCATAGGTTGTGCAGATTGACTGCTTGTGTTTGCGGGGAGACCGGCTGCAAAACAGGCTTGATGTCGATCCAAACTGTCGAGCCCCTTGCAAAACTACCTTCAGACGACTGAATGTGTCAGGGCGCGACTTCAGTCGTGCCGTAAATGCCGCAAAATAAACGTGGCCTTTAGGCCCTGAGGGATGTTTTTCGGGAGTTCAAATCAAATTCAGGCCTTTTTCCGCAGCCTGTTTAGCCGATTCGTAACGTCAAACAACTGAAAATAAATGAAATCAGGGGCTAAAGCCCGGCATCTTTTTGATCATCACTCGGCACGACTGAAGTCGTGCCCTGACACTTCTTGTAATCTCCAATTGAATTTTGAAAGTGGCTATCCAAAAAGCATTTTTAGACGAAGATTTTGCCGTTTGACCGTCCGTTCTGTCGCCAAATCAAAGCCAGATCCCTGAACAAGAATATTTCTCATCACGTAACTTATTGAAAAACCAACAGATTGCTAAAATATTTACAAATATGAGCGCAATACGCGCACATTTCTTGAATCGTTAGTGCTATATTTATATCAGATTAGTTGAGCGCTTCGGACTCAACCAGAGCGCACGACTCAAAAGTCCATCAGGAGGTAGTTATCATGGCAATCACTCGTTGGGATCCGTTCCGGGAAATTGTGGCACTGCAAAATAACACGAACCCGTTGCTCTCGCTCTTCCGTAACATGGGCGAAACAGAGCTTCCGCTTTCAGCCGGCAGTTTCGTGCCTGCCGTCGATATTTACGAGGACAAGGACAAGCTGGTTCTCAAGCTCGAAGTTCCAGGCATCGATGAGAAGGATCTAGATGTGCATATCGAGAACAACACGCTGACCGTGAAGGGCGAGCGCAAGTTCGAGAAGGAAGAAAAGGAAGAGAATTTCCATCGCATCGAGCGTAGCTATGGCAGCTTCTACCGCTCCTTCGCACTACCCTCGACCGTAGAAACCGACAAGGTTTCGGCCAAGTACACAGCCGGCGTGCTGAAGCTGGAGCTGAAAAAGAAGGCCGAAGCCCAGCCCAAGCAGATCAAGATCGAAATAGCGGCTTAAAAAGTAGCAGACAGCGCACAGCAAACAGCTAACAGTCGCCGGTTTTCGGCTGTTAGCTGTAAGCTGTTTGCTGAGAACTGAGGAACAATGGCTATTCGCTGGGAAAAATTGACCGTCAAGTCGCAAGAGGCGATGCAGCAGGCGCAGAAGCGGGCCGCCGAGTTCGGCAACCCCGAGGTCCGGCCCGTGCATCTGTTGTTGGCGCTGATTGAGGATCGCGAGGGCGTGATCCCTTCGGTGCTCGGCAAAATTGGCGTTCCCACTGAACGGCTGGAAAGCGATCTTCACGCCATCGAGGAAAAACTGCCTCGGGTGGCGGGAGCGGCCGCGGAGCCGAGCCTGAGCCAGGCGCTCAACAAAGCCCTGGAACAGGCCTTCCGCGAGGCCACTAATTTCAAAGACGAGTATGTTTCCACGGAACATTTATTGCTCGGCGTGGCTTTTCTCGACGACGACCCGGCGCGTGAGGCGCTGGTCGCTTTGGGCGCTACGCACGACGCCATTCTGAAGGGGTTGACTGCCGTGCGCGGTTCGCAGCGCGTGACGGACCAGAATCCCGAGGAGAAATTTCAGGCGCTGCAAAAGTACGCGCAGGATCTGACCGAGCTGGCGCGGCGCGGCAAGCTGGACCCGGTCATTGGCCGCGACGAAGAGATTCGCCGCGTGGTGCAGGTGCTCAGCCGCCGCACTAAAAACAACCCGGTGCTGATTGGCGAGCCAGGCGTGGGCAAGACGGCCATCGTCGAGGGCTTGGCGCAGCGCATCATCAAGGGCGATGTGCCGGAGAGCCTCAAGAACAAGCGGGTTCTCTCGCTCGATCTCGGTTCCATGCTGGCCGGAGCCAAGTTTCGCGGCGAATTTGAGGACCGGCTGAAGGCAGTCTTGAAAGAAATTAAGGAAGCCGCTGGCGAGATTGTGCTCTTCATTGACGAGCTGCACACGCTGGTCGGCGCGGGCGCGGCCGAGGGCTCCATCGACGCCAGTAATATGCTGAAGCCGGCCTTGGCGCGTGGTGAACTGCGGGCCATCGGCGCAACCACGCTGAACGAGTACCGCAAGTACATCGAAAAGGACAAGGCGCTGGCGCGGCGTTTTCAGGTTGTTTTTGTCGGCGAGCCGAATGTCGAAGACACCATCTCGATTCTGCGCGGGCTGAAGGGCAAGTACGAGGCGCATCACAAGGTCCGTATCAAGGACGCGGCGATTGTGGCGGCGGCGACCCTTTCGCACCGCTACATCAGCGACCGCTTCCTGCCCGACAAGGCCATTGACTTGGTGGATGAGGCAGCCGCGTCGCTGGCCATTCAGATTGGCTCCGTTCCCACGGAGATCGATCAACTGGAGCGCGAAGCCACGTCTCTTGAAATTGAGCGCGCCGCGCTGAAACGCGAAACCGACGCCAACAGTGTCAAGCGCCGCGAAGAGGTGGAGCGTGAGCTGGCCCGTTTGAAGGAAAAGACCACCGCTCTGCGCGCTCGCTGGAGCCGTGAACGCGATGCGATCACCCACATGAGCGATCTGAAAAAGAAGATCGAAGTGCTGCGCTTCGAGGCTGAGGAGCAGACCCGGAAGGGCCAGCTCGACCGCGCCGCGCAGATTCAGTATGGCGAGCTGCCCCGGCTGGAAGCCGAGCTGAAGCAGTTGAATGCCGTGCAGGATGGAGCCGCAAGCGAAGGCAGCGTGGCGCGCATGTTGAAAGAAGAAGTGGACGAGGAGGACATTGCCAACGTTGTCAGCAAGTGGACCGGCATTCCTGTTTCACGGATGCTGGAAGGCGAAGTTCGGAAGCTCGTCGACATGGAGGCGCGGCTGCGCGAACGCGTGGTCGGCCAGGATGAGGCGCTGACCACCGTCGCCAACGCGATTCGCCGCTCTCGCGCGGGGTTGAGCGATCCACGCCGCCCGATTGGCTCTTTCATCTTTCTGGGACCGACCGGCGTGGGCAAAACGGAAACCGCGCGCGCACTGGCCGAGTTTCTTTTCGATGACGAGCAGGCGATGGTGCGCATCGACATGAGCGAGTACATGGAGAAGTTTTCCGTCTCGCGGCTGATCGGCGCGCCTCCGGGCTACGTTGGCTACGACGAAGGCGGACAGTTGACGGAAGCCGTGCGGCGCAGGCCGTACGCGGTGATTCTCTTCGACGAAATCGAAAAGGCACACCCGGATGTCTTCAATATTCTGTTGCAGGTCATGGACGATGGGCGGTTGACCGACTCCCAGGGGCGCACGGTGGACTTTAAAAACACGGTGCTCATCATGACTTCCAACCTGGGCGCGCACTTGCTCGGCGCAGATACGCTGAAGAGCAAGAAGGATTTCGACGCGGCACGGGAGCCGGTGATGCGCGAGCTGCGCGAACACTTCCGCCCGGAGTTTCTGAACCGCGTGGACGACATCGTGATCTTCCGTCCGCTGGGCGCGGCGCAGATGAACAGGATTCTGGATCTGCGGCTGAACGAGGTGCAGAAGCTGCTTGAAGACCGGCAGATTTCGCTGGAGATGACCGAACCGGCGCGGCAGTTGGTTCTGACCGCGGGCTCGGATGCGGCTTACGGAGCGCGTCCGCTGAAGAGAGCCTTGCAGCGCATGGTGCAGGATCCGCTGGCGATCAAGATCCTGAACGGCGAGGTGCAGAACGGCCAGCACGTGCGCATTGGCGTCGACAGCGCAACCGACCAGTTGCGCTTTGAGCCGATGAGCCGCGAAAAGATGGCCTGAGAGCAGCGGTGTTAGCGGTTAGCGTGGTTAGCGGAGTTAGCAAAGAGCGGAGTTTCGTCGCTGCTCTGTAAATCAACGAGGCCCCGAAGGAAAATTTCCTTCGGGGCCTCGTTTTTTCTGTGCCTGATAATGCTCTACTTCAGCGGCCGATCGGTCCAAAGAGTCTTGTCGGCGATGGATTGGACGGGATAAAGACGGCCAGTCAGTAACTGCTCGGCCTTGGATTGGTTACGATCCTGAGCGAAGAGCCATTTGCGCTCGCCCACGCCCCAGGTCTTGGAGAGTTGATCCTCGCTGAGGAAGATCTTCGGCGCGTCAGGATAGCAGGAGCCCCAGACCAGCGAAGAGCCTTCTCCGTGGGGAGAGCAAGCCTCGCCGACCAGCAGAGCCGGCTTGCGCAGGAAGCTGTGTGCATAAAAGACGACCGAGGAGGCGTCGGACTGGTCGCCGAAGATGATGAAGGAGTCGGCGGGCGAGCCTTGCTGGACGATGGTGTCAGCCAACTGCTTGGAGCTGAGCATGGGATCGAAGCGGGCAAAGGCAATGTGCGCGGCGACGAGGAAGACAGCCGAGGTGAGGGCCACGCTGACCGTCGCGGCCACGTGCTTTCCCTTCAGCCGGAGCAACCAGCCCAGAGCCGGACCCACCAGCAGCGCCACGGCAGCCAGCAACGCGGGCAGGCGCAGCGCGGCAAACGAGGGGCCGGTCAGGTCAAACAGGTGCGACATCGAAAGCGTATAGTTGCCGACGCCGCGATGCGCCAGCAGGGTGCCGATATCGTCGACAAAGGGCAGACTGCGCGACGCCCACAAGCCCCATCCGAGGGCCACGGCGCTCAGCACGCCGACCACGGCAAAGACCGCTTGCGCGCCGGTCAGCCATGCGGTTGAAAGCAGCGGCGGCGCGCCCTCCGGGCTGCCGCTCTGGCCGCGACGTTGCTCAATCCCGGCTACGACTCCGGCGATCAGGATGATCAGCGGCGGCCAAGCCGGAAAGGTGTAGTACTCCTGATTGGTCGAGAGGGAAAAGAACAGCAGGATGAAGCCCGCAAAGAGGCTCAGCAGCCAGGCCGTGCGAACACGGAACTTGAGCCGCAGAACGTGGGCGGCCATATCCGCCTCGCTGGCTTCGTCCAGATAGAAGTCCACCGTCTGGCCACCGGAGCGGCTCATGTGCTGCATCCAGTAGTGGCGGGTCTTCCAGCCGGCGGCCACCAGAGCAGGCAAAAACAGGCTCCAGGGAAAGAGCCAGACCAAGTGCAGCAGCCAATACCAGACGCCCGGCAGCTTGTTGAAATCGTGTGGAAAACGCGCGCCCGTGAAGCGGAAAACGTGCTCGTTGATGAAGTAGAAGTACCAGAAGCCGTGGACGTTGCCGGGAGTGGGGTGATTGCCGATGGCGTAGCCCTGATTGGGATTGGCCAGTCCGGCCAGAATGTGCCAGGGCGCGGCGATGGCCACAAACAGCAGCAGCCCGGTGATCGGCTTCAACTCCCGCCAGCGCCGCCATTGGCCGCTCAGCAGCAGCAGCGGAACGGCAGCGGCGACGAAAAAGATGGGCGCGATCAAGCCCTTGGTCAGCACGGCCAGGGCCAGCGCGGCCCACATTCCATAAAAACGCAGCGGACGGCTGGACTCGAAGCCGGTCAGCAGACAGTAGAGCGCCAGCAGCAGCAGAAAGCTGAGCAGCGCCTCGGGAATGGCAAAGCGCGTATAGAGAAACGGCCCGACCGCGGTCAGCACGCCCAGAGCGGCATAGAAACCCGCGCGGCGGCTCCAGGCGCGGCCAGCCCAGAGCCAAGCCAGCCAGGCGCAGCCCAGCAGAGCCAGCGCATTGGGAAAGTGGGTGGCAAAGGCATTCTGGCCAAAGATGCGATACCCCGCGGCATCGAGCCAGTAAGGCAGCGGCGGCTTCTCCAGGTAGCGGATGCCGTTGATCTTCATCGTCACCCAGTCGCCGCTCTCGATCATGTGCTGCGCCACCTGGGCGTGGCTGGCATCCACATCGTCCAGGAGCGGCGGCGTGAACAGCGAGGCAAATTGCACGGCGGCAAAAATCGCTGCCAGAAACAACCATACAGCCAGCGTGGAGGAGGTCTTTTGCGGGGAATCGAGTGTGTTCATTGGGCTTCTCATCGCGAAAAATGCAATCAAGTCAAGGATAGCAGCCGGTTTTGCCGGGAAGATTACAGAATGGCACGGAAGCTGCTTGCTTTTCAGGGGCCTTCAGGCCCCGGCTCCCTCCGTAAAAACGTGCAGGAACACCGGCTAGTTCCATAAATCAGAAATTCATTCAACAATTCAAAGATCCGAAGTGGCTTGAAGAAAAGCCATCAGGGGCTAAACAGGCTACGGAAAAAGGCCTGAATTCAGTGCAAGCTCCCGAAAAACATCCCGCAGGGCCTAAAGGCCCGTTGATTTTGCGGCATTTACGGCACGACTGAAGTCGTGCCCTGACACAAAATCTGCGTACAATTCTTTATCGAACTTCAGACTCAAATCACTGGATTTACTCCCTTTTTCCGAAGCTGAGCGGGAAGCCGATCTGGAACCAGAGAGAACCGCCGCGCGGTCTGTTTTCCACCAGAGTGTCGCGGGTGTATTTCACATTAAAGCCGCTCTGCTTGCCGAAAGAGATGCGCGCCGCAGGACCGATGGCCAGATCCCGGCCACGATTGCCGCCCGCCACCGCGATTCCATTTTTCTGGTCGTCGGTAACCTGTTGATAAAGATACCCATTAACGCCGAGAGATGCTTTCTTTGAGATCCCTCTCATGGCGGCGTATTCCCATATCAACTCGTTCCCGCTGCGATAATTTGCAGCGCCATGAAAGTTCACGAGGTAGGTCACTTTGGAGCTTGCCTCCCACCGGGCCTTGTTCGACAGGTACGTGAAGGCTCCCACGGGGCCGAGGGCGAAATTGTGCTGCCCGATGTTGAGCGCGTCGCTCTTCGTATAGGACGCGCCGGGAAGAATGAAATCGCACCGATAAAACCAGTGCCAATTGCCCTTGTTGTAACCCACGACAAAAGGAGTGAGATCCACGTTGCTGATGCCGATCTTCTCGTGCTTCCCCGGCGCGATGTGCAACTGCTCATAAACTACGGGGATTGCGAAGAGGCTTTCCAGCTTTCCTCCCAGCACGGGAACGCCCCAGTTGTGCGACATCCTTACCGCATTGGCGAAGACCCTTATCTTGAACTCCGGAGTCACGCTCTGACCTGCGGAGTTATCCTTTTCGTTGGCAGAGTAAAACGAGTCGAAAACGAAAAACTTCGTTTCTTTGGGATGGGGCATCATGCCCCCCAGAACGGTATCCACGCCCAGGGGATAGACGGAAGCGCCGTTTTCGGTTGCATATGCTTCGCTGCTCAGCAGCAAGCCTGTGATGAAAAACCCCGCCAGGCAAAGCAAAGTGACCTTGCCGCTTCTCTTTATGCTTGTCTCTCCGAAAATTCCGGTCATGATTGATTTTCCTTACTGTCTGAGCCACTTGCAAAATTACTTTCAGGTGATTGAATGTGTCAGGGCACGACTTGAGTCGTGCCGCCAATGCCCCATCCAGACTTTACGGCTTTAGCCGCTGCGGAACGTCAAACAACAGAAAAAGAATAGACGCAGGGGCTAAAGCCCAAAATCTTTTTGATCATCTCTCGGCACGACTCAAGTCGTGCCCTGACACTTCTTGCAATCTCCAATCGAATTTTGCAAGTGGCTCGTTTTTTTTGCTATTGATTCTGCACATCTGATTCCTGTGATCGCTTTTGGCTCATAGAAATACTATCTTCATGACCTGCGTATTGATCGAAAAAAAGCGGGGGGCACAGGGTTGCTAACCGAAGGGTTCCCTTTTCCTTGCGCTTTTGCGTACGTCCGGCCATGCTGATCGCGCCTTCCGCACAGCATACACTGGGCGCGGTCGTGTATCTTGACCTGAGAATCATTTCTCGTTTTGGGAGAGCCGCTTCATGCCTTCGTTTGCCGCTATTGATATTGGTTCCAACTCGTGCAGATTAAAGATCGCCAAGGTCGTTGCGCACCAGTTGAAGACCTTGCACGAGGACCGCGAGGTGACGCGACTGGGCGCGAGCGTCTTCGAGTCCGGCATGATTTCGCCGGAGTCGATGGCCGCCACGCTGCTGGCGCTCAAGCGTTTCCAGCGGGCGGTGCAGTTGCACGGAGTGGACCAGATTCGCGTGGTGGCCACCTCGGCCATGCGCGATGCACGCAACTCGGCGGCTTTTCAAGCCTGGGTGAAGGCCGAAACAGGCTGGAACCTGGAAATCATCTCCGGCCTGGAAGAGGGCCGGCTGATTCATCTGGGCGTGATGGGCGTGAGCGCCGCAGTCACCGAACCGGGAGCCGAGCCGGGAGCGGGAGGCCGCGTGCTGCTGGTGGACCTGGGCGGCGGAAGCTGCGAAATTACGCTTTCCGAGCGTCGCCACATCAAGGAAACGGTGAGTCTGCCGCTTGGCGCGGTGCGGCTGACCGAGGAATTTGTGACCAGCGACCCGGCTCCGGCCGAGGGCTTGGCGCGGATGCGGCACTTCATCGCCCGAGAACTGCGCCAGGTCCGCCAGCAGCTTCAGCCGGAGGAGGTTGCACTAGTGATCGCCACCTCGGGCACGGCCGCGGCGCTCAGTGAAGCGCTGGCAGCGGCCGCTGCCGCTGAAAGCGCCAAACCCGGCAAGCTGCCGGGAAAATCAAAGAAGAAATCGGGCAAATCCGCCAGCAAGGCGCTCGCCAAGCCCGTTTTGTCGCTGACCGTGAGTCATGCTTTGGTCACTTCGCAGGCCACGGTGAGCGTTTCCGCGCACGATGTTCACCGGCTGGCTGTTCGGCTCGCTCAGCTTCCACTGCCCGAGCGCACGGTGATTCCCGGCATCGGGCCGCGACGGGCGGAGATTATCGTGGCCGGCGCAGCGGTTTACGACGAGCTGATGGAAAACTTCGGACTGCCGGGCATCCACTACTCGCCGCGAGGACTGCGCGACGGCATTCTGGCCCAGATGCTGGCCGAACAGGACGCGCGCGCCAGCGCCCATCGCGAATTCGAGCACGACCGCTGGGAAAGCGTGCTGGCCACGGCGCGGCGCTATGGCGTCGATCTGAAGCACGCCGAGCCGGTGCGTGCCCACGCCGTGCAACTCTTCCACGATCTGAAGGCGCTGCATCAGTTGCCGCCCGATTACGAAAACTGGCTGGCCGCCGCGGCCATTCTCTGCGACACCGGCAAGTTCATCAACCACCAGGGACATCACCGGCACACGCAGTACATTATTTCCAGCTCGGAAATCTACGGCTGCACGCCCTTGCAGCGCACGCTGGTTTCGGCCATCGCCCGCTATCTGGGCAAGAGCCGTCCGCAGCCGGGCGACCGCGCCCTGCGCAACATTCCGCCCATCGAGCACCAGAACGTGCATCGCGCGGTGGTGCTGCTGCGGCTGGCCGTGGCGCTCAATCAGGATCGCGCCAGCGACGTGTTGCGCGTGCGGGCCAAAGTCTATCCCAAGCGGGTTTATCTGGAGCTGGAGCCGGGGCGGACGGGCGCGGAGCTGGAGTTGTGGTCGCTGCGCAAGGAAGCGGACTACTTTTTAGAGGTCTTCGGCCGCGAGCTTTTCTGCACGCTGGCGTAGAGAGCTCGGGCCGAGCGCGGATCAATGAGCCACTGCAACAGCGGCGGATGGCGGTTCAGATCGATGCGCGCCACGGAGGCTTTTCTCATGCGGATGGCCGCGCCGCCCTTGCCGGCAATCAGACGGCCCAGAAACTGGAAGACGTTGGGATTGTGTCCCACGACGAGCACGCCATCGCGGTCGCCGTAGTGAGCCAGCATCTCCTGAAAGTCGGCATAGCTGGCATCGACATCGAGCGCCGGGCTGATCTCCACTTTTGCTTCGTAGCCCAACTCCGTGCCCACCAACTGCGCGGTTTGCAGCGAGCGCTTCAGAGGGCTGGAAACGATCACATCCACCTGAACCTTGAGCGCATTCATCACGCGCGCCATCAGGATGCACTGCTCCTTGCCCTCGCGGATCAGCGACCGCTTAGCGTCGAGATCGACGTTCTCGCGGTGTAGTCCGGCATTGGCGTGGCGCATGAGGTAGAGGATCATCGGCGACGGTCTGGCAGGGCAAAACTGGGCTGCCAGCTCCTTTAAAGTTTCGATGGTAACACGGACATCACTCGATGCAGATGAATCCGGAGTTACTCCGGCGGACCGGCGCTCACAACAAAGTACGATGCCGGCTCGGTTTTGCTGGCGTTGGTCACGTAGTGGTCGTCGCCCGCAATGGCCAGGCCCATGTCTCCTGCTTTGAGCGTGTGCACGACGCCGGCGGTCATCAGGGTAATCGTGCCCTCGCGGACAAACCACATCTCGGAGTGCTTGTGATGCTCGATCGGCTCGGCCGGAGCGCCCGGCTCAAGAAATGTAACATGCGACTCCAGCCGGATATTGTCCGGCAGCATGCCGATCAGAAAACGATGCGAGGTGCGCGACGGCCGTTGCGCGCCGTAGGCCTCGCCCCAGACATATTGGCCCGAGGTCAGCTTGGGCAGGGCAGCCGGGGCAGCCGCGCTTTGCGGTCCTGTCGCCTGGGCTTCGGCAAGAGGCGCAAGCGCAGGTGCGGCCAGCAACATGGGAAGCAATGCGGAAAAATCACGCCGGTTCATAGATCCTCCATTCGCGTGATGGAGATACTACGCACCGCGGCGCACTGCCGTCAAACGCCCACATCCAGAGCTGGGTTCCCAGGCCTCCGGCAGCTTGAAGTTGTACCACCATTGGGTGCCCCCGGTCTCGATTTTGAGACCGGGGATCCATAAACTCAATAGAACATCTTCACCATGTCAGAGACCTAGTGCACAGACTGCGCATGAATGCAAAGCGATTGCGCTATTTGCTTCGGGCTGGCTTATGCGGTGCGCGCTTTACGGGCAGCTTGGGCGCGGTGGGCTTGGGAATGGCGTTCAGGTCCACTTTGCCCTCGGCCAATCGCATCAGAAACTCCTGTGCGTCAAAGGGCTTGATGTCCTTCAGCAGCTTGTTGGCGCGAAGGTAGGTGCCGTCTGGTTGTTGCAAGCGGGCCTTGGTGGTATCTGCCAGATACGCGGGCAGAATCTCGTCGTGGAGACGAGCCCGAACCGCCGGATCGCGCACCGGAAAGACCACCTCGCAGCGCTCGAAAAGATTGCGCGGCATCCAGTCGGCCGAACCGAGATACATTTCGCCGTTGCCGCCGTTGGCGAAGTGGTAAATGCGCGAGTGCTCCAGAAAACGGCCGACGATGGAGCGAACCCGGATGTGCTCCGACAGGCCCTTGACGCCGGGCTTCAGAATCGAGAGGCCGCGCACGATCAGGTCGATCTCGACGCCGGCCTGCGAGGCCTGATAAAGCGCCTCGATAATCGAGGGCTCCAGCAGCGCGTTCATTTTGGCCACGATGTGAGCGGGCCGCCCGGCCTGCGCGTGTTCCTGCTCGCGGCGGATCAATCGCTGAAAGCTCTCGGCCATGGTCAGCGGCGCCACCAGCAACGGGCTGTAGTCGTCGATTTCCGCGTGGGCCGTCAGGTAATTGAAGACCATGTGCACCCGCTCGGTAATCTGCGGATCGCTGGTCAGCAGGCTCAGATCGGTGTAGAAACGCGCTGTGACGGGGTTGTAGTTGCCCGTGCCCAAGTGGCAATAGCGGCGCGTGACGCCGTCCTCGTCGCGGCGCACCAGCATGGCCAGCTTGCAATGCGTTTTCAGGCCGACAACGCCGTGGAAAACCTGCACCCCGGCGTCTTCCATGCTGCGCGCCCAGCGAATGTTCGAGGCCTCGTCAAAGCGGGCCATCAGCTCGACGACCAGTGTGGCTTCCTTGGTGGCGGCGGCCTCAATCAGCGACTTGAAGATCGGCGAATCCTGGCTGGTGCGGTAGAGCGTCTGCTTCATGCTCAGCACGGCCGGATCTTCCGCGCCCTGCTGAATGAAGCTCACCACAGGTTCGTAGGAGTCGTAGGGGTGATGCAGCAGCACGTCGTGCTGGCGCAGCTCCTCGAAAATGCTGGCGTACTTGCGGCTCAGCTTGAAAAGTCTGGGCGTAAACGGCGGGTACTTCAGTTCCGGCCGGTCAATCTCGCCATACAGGGCCATCAGCCGCGAAAGATTCACCAGTCCGTCGTCGTGGAAAACCTGGCTCTCGTCGAGTTCGAAATTGACGCGCAAACGCTCGACGATCTCCGCGTTGGCGCCGGTTTCGATTTCCAGCCGCACGGCATCGCCCTTGCGGCGGTTGTGCAGCTCCACGCGGATGGCTTCCAGCAGCGAGCGCGTTTCTTCTTCCTCGAAATAGAGGTTGGAGTTGCGCGTGACGCGGAAGGAAGCGCGGGCCAGCACCTGATAGCCGCGATACATGGCGCCCAGATTCTGCGCAATCAGATCCTGCAGCAGCAGGTAATCGAAGGCTCCGTCGGCGCAGGGCAGGCGGACGAAGCGCGGCAGCGCCCTGGGCACGGTGACCACGCCGAGCACCTGCGGGCCGGAACTGCGCCGCTTCAGCCTGAGCAGCAGCGCCAGGCAGAGAGCCTTGTTCAGCACGCGCGGAAACGGGTGCGCCGGGTCGATGGCGATGGGGGTCAGCAGCGGATCGACCTCGCGCAGAAAGTAGTCCTGGGCAAAGGCGCGAGCCTCGTCGCTCAGCTCTTGCCACTCCAGCAGGCGGATGCCTTCTTTGCGCAGCTCCGGCAGCAGATGCTTGTTCCAGCAGCGGTACTGTGCGCCCACAAAGCTGTGAATTTCGGCCGTTAGCACGGCCAGTGACTCCTCCGGGCGCAGGCCGTCGTAGCCCGGCTCGCGGGAGCGGTCCTCAATGCGCTGCATCAGCCCGGCCTGGCGAACCTCGATGTATTCGTCCAGATTCGAGGCCGTGATGGCCAGGAATTTGACCCTCTCCAGCAGCGGGTTGGCTTCGTCCTCGGCTTCTTCAAGGACGCGCCGGTTGAACTGCATCCAGGAGTAGTCCCTGCCGTTGAAGAGCTTCCGTTTCTGTGTCGTTCGTGCCATTCAAATCCGTTTCGTGCGCTGTGTTGGCAGTCTACAGCGTTTGCACGGAAAGTTGAAGCGCAGGAGCCGGCACAGGAGGAAAGCGCTACTTCTCGACTGGAGGTTCGGTGGGCTCCGGCGTCGACTTAGCCTCGACCAATTCGGACTTTTCCGTTCCGGGCTCGTCGCGCCACAGCCAGACAATCCACCAGATCAGCGCGGCAATGAAGACCACCTTGTTGGCGTTCATCAGGCCGTTGCCGATGCCGAGCAGGTGCTCGTACTCCTGCTGGCTCTGCGGATGTGCCGTACGGGCAATGACCTGCCAGGTCTGCTGAATTCCCAGCCAAGCCACCGCCACCGCCAGCAGTCCAATGGCAATCGACTGCGTGTGGCTGCGCCAAGCGGCTTTGTAGCGGCGGCCAAACAGCACCACCATCAGGGCCACGCCCAGCGTCAGCAATTGCACCAGCGTATCGCCTTTTTGCGTGACCAGTTGCATCAGTTGCAACTTGACCAGCACCGAGCCCCAGGCCAGCTTCGACCACACCGGCCACGGACTCCACACGCTGAGCACGCCGCCGGCTACGATCAGCAGGCCGATGGTGTTTGCGATCCACAAATTGCGCGGCGCTCCGGCAAAGGCTCTGCGCGCCACCTCGACTGCCACCAGCAGGCCTGCGATCACGCCCAGGTTGCCCAGGGAAAGAAAGACCGTCTGAAGAACGAGCGGCGCCATGCGCCCCACCAGCAGGATTTCTGCCATCAGCCGCAGCGCAAACAGTGCGATGCTGGCGGTAAACCACGGATAGCGCCGTGCGCGATCGCGGCCGATCAGCACGATCAGCAAAACCAGTTGCGCCGCAAAAGTCAGCGCCCAGAAAACCTGATGCGTCGGAAATTCAAAATGAGCGAGCATTGAAGCCTTGTCTGGACCGGGTTTGAGGTGCTTTGCCAGTCCTCTTCCAGTCTAACCGCTCGCAACCGGAGCGCAATTTGCGAAAAAACAACAATAATTGCTCTCAAGCTTTCCATCGAGCGAACGCGGAAAAACGCCAAGTCTTTCCCGCAATTTCTGCGGGAAAGCTGATTTCAGTTGTGCTTTGTGGAAGCTGGTGCGCCCGGCGAGATTCGAACTCACGACCTAACGCTTCGGAGGCGTTCGCTCTATCCAGCTGAGCTACGGGCGCGTATTTCAAGCATACAGCAATTTGCGGTTCTTCCGGGCAAAACCTGCGCGGATGCCCGCTCTGGGCTTCTCTAGAACTCGTGCGGCTCGTCGTCCAGGTTCTCCAGCGCGGTCAGGGACTCGACGGGCACATCCCATTGGCGAAGGATCTTGTAAATCACGCCGGTAGAGAAACCTGCGGCCACCATACGGCGCATGATGCGGGCCGTCGCCTTCTGGTCCTCCGGCTTGCGCAGGCGCTTGCGTTCCATGTATTCGCGCGCCAGGGTCTCTTCGTTGACCGGGCCGTAGCGGGCTTCGAGGGTCGCGGCAATCAGCTCCGGCTTGATGCCCTTCTGCTGCAAGTCCTGGCGCACGCGGCGCACGCCGAGTTTGTCGTTCTGCTGGCGCAGGCGGGCGTAGGTCTCGGCAAAGCGGACGTCGTCCAGATAGCCGTAGCCGCGCAGGCGGACGAGAACCGCGTCAACGGCCGCTTCGCCCGGTTCGCCCGGTTCCGCGCGATTGATCATGAGCCGCCGCAGACCAGCCTCCGAGCGCATCTGGCTGCCCAGCGACTTGACGGCATAGTCGAAGAGGCCCTTTTCGTTCAAAAGGCGTCGTGGCTTTGCGGATTTGCGTCCGAAGGGCATAAGCGGAAGGAACAAAAAACAGTATAGAGCGTGGCTCTGGAAGTGGCGTTGCGAACGGGCACAATGCCGTATGTCGAAAATATCGACACGAACAATTAGAGGTCCTCGTCTCCCAGGTCCGAAAATCCGGACCTGGGGCACCCAGAAAACTTCGGGTGAAAGCCATGTCGCCCGTGTCAGGGCACGACTTTAGTCGTGCCGCTCGGCCGCACTAGACTCCGGGCTTCAGCCCCTGCGTGCTTTTTCTTCTTCAAATACGCGGACCCAAAGGGGTACTCCTCCGGCGAGTTTGTCAGGCCCTTTTTCACTGGATTGTTTTCGATGTACTCTCTATGCTCCTGAAAGCTTCGCTCATCGACGACGCGCACGTCGGAATATCCCCGTTGCCAAATCTCTCCCGGAAACCCCAATTCCTTGTTGGCCCGAAACGAAAATCCGCCTTTGATCAACTGCATCGCCTTCTCAAGGCTCATTTCGCCGGGAACGCTCATCAGGATGTGAACGTGATTGGGCATGACGACAAAGTCGTGAATCACAATTTCTTTGGTCCGCATGGTTGACCGCAGAACGTCGATGAAAAGTTCTGCCATGCGTTCGGTCTGGAAGAGCGATTTTCCGCTTGCTGTTCGCGTGGTTGCAAAGAAGGTTCGCGGACATCCTGTGGCGTTGTTCGGGTCCGATGGCCGTGAAGGTTTCGACATCGCAGGGGCTAAAGCCCACCGTCCTTTTGAGTCGCTTTCGGCGCGACGTTACAGGTTTCGGAAAAACTCGTCACAGGTGACAAGAAGTGTCAGGGCATGACTTCAGTCGTGCCGTAAGTAGCGATTATAAATACCGGCTTTAGCCGCTGAGGGAATGCGGAAAGGAAATCATACTTTTCCGCAGGGGCTAAAGCCCACCATCTTTTTGCTATCGTTTTCGGCACGACTAAAGTCGTGCCCTGACACAATACAGCCTGGCGAAAAACTCAACACGCCAGTCGCGCGAAACGAATTACTTGCCGCAAGCAGGGGGATAAGTTGGTCCCCCAGCAGCGGCAGCGGAGATCTCAGACTCGGAGGGTATTTTACCCGTCGTTGGGTCTACCATATATTGTGCCCACTTGTCTTTTCGAATCGCCTCAACAATTTGGTCAGATTTGGGGTCTTTGAACGGGTCGCAGACATGGCCCGTTGTAGGGTCTAGCAAGTACTGACCGAACTTTTGAAAGCTATGCGCCGGAAACCGGCGTCCGAGCAATAGGCCAGAACCGAACCCGATGCCGCAAGCGATTGCGATAATAGCAATGAAAAGCGCAATGCCTTTCTTCCCCTCGAATTGCATCTTACCCTCGATTCGTCTGCGCAATGGAGTTTAGGTCTGACCAGATGTTGGCCACCTGCCCGATTCCTTGATGATTTCATGGACTGACTTTTGCTCCATTACATTAAACGTGTGAAACTTGTCAGAAAATAGACAGTGGAGATCGTATATTGACCAATGTGGAGGGAAATTCCCTCGCGATTCCTGATGATCGACTAAAAGAGCTTCTTGTATATCCTTAGCGTACTGCTCATTCTCCAGGGCTTTGTCACTGAAGATACTATCTCCCAGCAGAATGAATATCTCACCGCATTTTGGGCATGGCACTTCGGCCCATTCTGTGAACCGAACCTGGCCATTCGGTCCTCGCCTAGTCAATTCCTCGACCGCCGTGTACTGTCTTTTGGCAATTGCGATTGCATTTGGAATGTTCAAGGCTCTTGCCACAATCGTGTTCAATTGCTTATCCATGTTCGGAATATTACCTCCATATGGGTTCGACAGGACGGGTGACTTACATCCCCGGGTTTCCCAGGTCCGGATTTTCGGACCTGGGATTCCCCCTTGAACAAACCAAGAAAAACTATCCCTTGCGGCCGCGGACGGCATTCTTGGCTTCGGTGACACCGGCGGCGGGGACTTCGGGAATTTCGGCTTTGGTGGAAGTGCCGATATTCAGCTTTTCGCGTAGCTCGGTATCGATCCGGCCATAGACTTCCTTGTTTTCCTTGAGGAAGGTGCGGGTGTTTTCTCGGCCCTGGCCGATGCGCTCGCCGGAGTAGCTATACCACGCGCCGGACTTCTCGACGATGTTATTGTTCACGGCCTGGTCGAGCACATCGCCTTCCTTGCTGATGCCCTCGCCGTAGATGATGTCGAACTCGGCTTCGCGGAAAGGAGCGGCCACCTTGTTCTTGACGATCTTGACCTTGGTCCGGTTGCCGACGACGGAGTCGCCGTCCTTGATGGCCGCGATGCGGCGAATATCGACGCGCATCGAGGAGTAGAACTTCAGCGCGCGGCCGCCGGTGGTGGTTTCCGGGTTGCCGAACATGACGCCGATCTTCTCGCGGATCTGGTTGATGAAGATCAGCGCCGTGCGGGATTTGGAAACCGTGCCGGTCAGCTTGCGCAGGGCCTGGGACATGAGCCGCGCCTGCAGGCCCATATGGGAGTCGCCCATCTCGCCGTCCAGTTCGGCCTGGGGAACCAGCGCGGCCACCGAGTCGACGACCAGCACGTCGATGGCGCCGGTGCGGACGAGGGTTTCGGTAATCTCCAGCGCCTGCTCGCCCGAGTCGGGCTGCGAAACCATCAGGTTATCGATGTCCACGCCCAGTTTCTTGGCGTAGGCGGGGTCCAGAGCGTGCTCGACGTCGACAAAAGCAGCCAAACCGCCCGCTTTCTGCGCCTCGGCGATGATTTGCAGGCAGATTGTGGTTTTGCCCGAGGACTCAGGGCCGTAAATCTCAACCACGCGGCCGCGCGGGATTCCACCCACGCCCGTTGCCGCGTCAAAGCTGATGGAACCCGTCGGGATGACGGCAATCGGCACCAGCGCCTCTTTGGACCCGAGCCGGACAATCGACCCTTTGCCAAACTGTTTTTCGATCTGTGCAAGGGCAAGTTCTACGGCCTTGGCGCGGTCATCGGCAATCGCCATTCGATGGACTCCTCAAAATATGCTCGCCCACGCGGTTCCTGTTTTTCAGCAAGCAAACAGCGCTGCGGCTTGGATTGATTTCGATGAGATTGTACCAAGGCTGGACAGACATTGACAGCAAAAAATGGCGAAGAGATGGAGAAAGTCGTCAGGAAGGCCTGATCTCTTCTTTTACTTTTGTGCCTCTGGGCGCTGACCAACGTGCGGGAGTTTCATCCCGGCTGGCCTTGCAGCCTGTTTTACAGATATTTCGGGCAATTCAGACGGTATAGGCGCCGATGCGGGTTTCGCGCTCGGTGAGCGCATCGCAGGAGCGGTCCAGGGTTTCGTACTCCTGGTCGTGGTCCTTGCGGAAGGCGCGGAAGGCTTCTTCACTGGCCCAGCGGTCGATGGTCAAGTAACTGCCGGAGATATAGGCGTCGCGCAGCAGCTCCGTGCCGCGATAGTCCGGAGAAGTGCGGAACAACTGCGCCCAGGTGCCCTCGGGCGAATAGGCGGCCTCAAAAGCGGCGATTTTTTCTTCGGCAATTTCGAACTGCCAGACAACGACAAACATAAACAACCTCGAGCTTGTCCTTCTATGGTAGCGCAGAGCGATTGCAAGAACGAAGGCGAGAGAAAAATCGACTCAGGGGCTAAAGCCCCACGTCTATTTTGTTGCATTTGCGGCACGACTGAAGTCGTGCCCTGACACAAAACCTTGCCACATTAGAGTTTTTCCGCAGCCTGTGAAGCCCGCGCCCTTCAGAACATCGGCTTGTTCAGAGCGTTCCTAGACTTTTTTCAAATTGGCAAATTTCTCCATCAGCTTCTTTACGCCGTGCGAAAAATGGATAGTGAGCTTGGCGTCTTCGCCGTCGCCTTCGCGCAGAAGAACAGTCCCTTCGCCGTACTTCGCATGGCGGACGCGCTGGCCCTTCTTGAGATTGGTGGCGCCGGTGGAGGCGGGCAGGTCGATGGCCGGGCGAAGCAGCGCGCCGGGTTTGCCGCTCCCGGCATGGCTTCCGAAAAAGCGCGCGATGTTGTCGATGGAATTAGGCGCTTCGGCGGTCTTCTCTTCTGGATTGTGTGCTTTACCAGATATTGGAGCTTTGGCTTTTGGCGTCATCCAGGGCGCGACAAAAGGCTTGGAGGAGTCGCCGCCGCCGAATTTTTTGCTGCCCAAGTGGGCCGGCGCCAAGGGAATCTCCTGGCTTTCGTCTTCGTAATTGAAGTGCCGGTCGCCGAACTCGCCGGTCTTTCCGGCGCGACGGGCTGCGCCGAATCGGGAACCTGCCGAGTAGCTGGAAGCGGACCAGGCCGGATTCTGGCTGCCAAGGCTCTCAATCAACTGGCTGGGGATTTCCTCAAGGAAGCGGGAGGGCATACTCACCTCCGGGGCGTCGTTGCCGTAGCGCCTGCGGTAGTTGGCGCGTGTCAGGATCAGCGTGTCCATGGCGCGGGTCATGCCGACGTAGCAGAGACGGCGCTCCTCTTCGAGCTCATCGGGATTGTTCAGGGTGCGCGAGTGGGGGAAAAGCCCCTCTTCCAGACCGGCGAGGAAAACCAGAGGGAATTCCAGACCCTTGGCGGCGTGCAGAGTCATCAGAGTGACGCGGGCGTCGGGGTTGATCTTGTCGGTGTCGGAGGCCAGGGCCGCGTTATCGAGGAAATCGGCGAGGGTTTCGCCGCGAACTTCGGCATCGTGGGCGGCGTTGACCAGTTCCTTCAGATTCTCAACGCGGCTGAGCGACTCCGGCGAGCCTTCCGATTCCAGGGCCTTGATGTAGCCGGTGCGGTCAATGAGAAAGCGGATCAGCTCGGGAAGAGTTGCGGCATCACCTGGAGCGCGAAATCCTTCATTATGTTCTGGTTGAGAATCATCGATGGCATCGGAAGACGAAAACCCCAGAGGGCTGCCGCTGGTTGATTTTTCTTCTTGTCCTTTTGGCGTATCAGTATCATAGTCAGTCACTTCTGACGATTCTGAGCCAAAGTCAAAGCCGGTATCGGCATCCTCGTCGGATTCGGCGCTGGCGGCCACATCGGCGGACAATTTTCCGGCAAAGTCGGGGTCCATCACGGCTTGGGCGTCGAGAATGAGCTGGCGAAAAGACTCGACGGCCACCAGAGCGCGGTTGGGAATGAGCCGGTTGGTGATGGCAGCGCCGAGTGCCTCCCATGTGGAGACGCCGGTTTCAAGAGCGAGACGCTCCAGAGTTTCCAGCGTGGTTTTGCCGATGCCGCGCGCCGGAGTGTTGATGACCCGTTGCAAGGCCATTGAATCGTGTGGGTTACGAACGAGACGCAGATAGCCGAGCAGATCCCGGATCTCGGCGCGCTCATAGAAGCTGAAGCCGCCGACCATGGTGTACGAGATGTTGAAGCGGCGCAACGCCTCCTCCACCAGACGGGACTGGGCATTGGTGCGATAAAGCACGGCGCAGTGCAGCTTTTCCGGGTCTTGCGCGCCCTGGCGGAGAAATTTCTGGATGCGGTCGGCGATGAAAAGGGCCTCGTTTTCGCCGTCGGGAGCTTCGTAGTAGCCGACGAGCGTGCCACCTTGGCGGTCGGTCCAGAGCTTTTTGCCCTTGCGCTGAAGGTTGTTGGCGACGACGGCTCCGGCGGCCTCCAGGATGATCTGCGTCGAGCGGTAGTTCTGCTCCAGGCGGACGATGCGGGCGTTGGGGAAGTCCTTTTCAAAGTCGAGGATGTTGTGAATGTCGGCCCCGCGCCAGGAGTAGATGCTCTGGTCCTCGTCGCCGACGGCGCAGACGTTTCTGGACTCGCCGGCCAGCAGCCTCATCAACTCGTACTGGGGCTTGTTTGTGTCCTGATACTCGTCGACGAGCAGGTAGCGGTAGCGGCGCTGATAGCGTGCGCGGACTTCCGCGGAAACCTTGAGAAGGCGAACAGCCTCCAGTAGCAGATCGTCGAAATCGAGGGCGTTGTTCTTGCGCAGTTCGGTGCGGTAGCCCTCGTAGATGTGGGCGATGCGCTCGCTGTTGGGGTCTTTGGAAGACAGGTAGTAGTCCTGGGGGTCGACCATGTGATTCTTGGCCCAGGAGATTTTGCCCAGCACCGTGCGCGGGGTGAGCTGCTTCGTGTCCAGCCCCATGCGCTTCATGATCTGCTTGACGATGGACTGCTGGTCGTTCTCGTCGAAGATGGCAAAGGAGCGGGTGAGGCCCTCGTTGCCGACCTTCAGAGCCTCAATGTCGCGGCGCAACATGCGCACGCAGAGCGAATGGAAGGTGCAGAGCAGAGGCTTAGCCATCGTAGAGTGGTCAAGCAGGCGGTCCACGCGCTCGCCCATCTCCTTGGCGGCCTTGTTGGTGAAGGTGACGGCCAGGATCGAGTCGGGGGCGACGCCCTTTTCGCGAATAAGCCACGCAATGCGGCTGGTAATGACGCGGGTTTTGCCCGAGCCGGCTCCGGCGAGGATGAGCAGAGGGCCTTCAGGAGCTTCAACAGCGGCGCGCTGTTCTGAATTCAGGTTGTCAACAAGCGACGGCAAAGGGCATGTCCAAGGGGGAAAGGATCCTGAGTCTAGTGTAACGGCTAAGGTGTCCGACGGCAGGGGAGCCTGAAGAGCGCGTCTGTGTGAAAGGGAGAAGGACGCGCCGAGGACATAATGTACATTTTGTCTAATTTGTACAAAATATACATTTTTGATAAACTACGATCATGCAGACGGTATCAGCGACTCACGCCAAACAGAATTTCGCGGCCCTGCTCGATCAATCGCAGCGCGAACCGGTGCGAATTCAGCGCCACGAGCGGGATATTGCGGTGCTGGTGTCGGCGGAGGAGTATAGCCAGTTGCACCGGAACCGATGGGCCGAGTTCAATCGGCTTTCAGCGATTGCAGCGGAGCAGGCGAAGGCCAATGGCCTGACCGAAGAGATTCTGGCTGAGATTCTGGCTGACTGATGCCAGACGCCAGACGGCTTATCCTCGATACAAATGTGGTCTTGAATGGACTGCTCTTTCCGGGGTCGACTCCCGGACGAGCCTTGGTGAAGGCGCAAGCCGATGATGTATTGGCATCGGATGCCACATTACTGGAACTGGTCGAGGTAATGAGCCGTAGCCGTTTTGATCGCTATGTCGAGCGGGGAGTCCGGCAGCAGCTTGTGGCGGAATTTGTGAACATCTGCATAGCTGTGGAGATTGCTTCGCCGATTCGCGCCTGTCGCGACCCGCAAGACGACAAGTTCTTGGAAATCGCGGTGAATGGGCGCGCCGATGCGATTGTGACCGGCGACCAGGATCTGCTGGTGCTGAACCCGTTCCAGGGAATTCCAATTCTCTCGCCAGCCGGATACCTCGAATTGGAATAGCGACAGCGCCGCAAGCTATCCTAAAAGTACGATGAGTTCTGAAACCAACCAGGAAAATTCCGGTAGTAAGCCGTTGTTGCTGGAACGAAAGCGGGTTCGCCGCATGGGCGTATACTGCGGATCGGCCAACGGAAACGACCCGGCCTATCTGGCCGAGGCCCGGACGCTGGGCGCGGCGATTGCCGCCGCCGGGCTGGGAATGGTGTATGGCGGAGCATGCGTGGGGCTGATGGGCGCGGTGGCGGATGCGGCGCTGGCCGGAGGCGCCGAGGTCATTGGCGTACTGCCGGCGGTGCTGTCTAGCCGCGAGATTGCCCACACCGGGCTGACCGAGCTCGAACGAGTGCCTACCATGCACAAGCGCAAGGCCCGCATGGCGGAACTGGCCGACGCGTTTCTGATTTTGCCGGGCGGCTACGGCACGCTGGACGAACTGATGGAGTCGGTGACCTGGGCGCAACTGGGCCTTCACGCCAAGCCCTGCATCCTCATCAATACGGCCGGATACTGGGATGGGCTGCTCGGATTTCTGGATTCCGCCGTCTCCGCAGGGTTCGTGAAGGAGAAAAACCGGAAGTTGATGCGCGTGGCCGCCAGCGCGGAAGATGCGGTGAGAATGGCCGTTCAAGGCTGACTTGAAATTCAAGTTCAGCAAATGAACAAAAGGCCGGATTGAAGTAAAACAAAGACCGACCCGATGAAAACTGTCAACTTCCGCGAGGGGTAAACTGTTCTCACTCCGGATGTTATTGATCAGGCGCGATTGGATTGTGGTACGAGGGAGAGAAAAAACAACCGCAGATCCTTCGACTTCCTGCTACTTCGACTCCGCTACGCTTCGCTCAGTGTCCGGTCGCTGAGGATGACAGATCTCTGGTGATGCAATCGTTTTGTTACGGGCCAATCGTTCGTTCTGATCGCCATCTTCCCATATACTGAGATCAGCATCAACAGTTATAACTTGAATCTAAAGGCCTAATGGTGCACTTTTTTTCGATAGCTCAATGTGTCGGCTACGTTGCCTTTGTTTTGGGCGTATCAGCATTCTTGCAAAAAAGCGACCGCAAGCTCAAGGCGCTGAATGCCAGCGAAAGCATGGTTTATGCCGTTCATTTTACCCTGCTGGGCAATCCTTCCGCCGCCGCCTGCGCGCTGCTTTCCGGCATCCGCTCTTTTCTGTCACTGAAGGTAAGCTCAAAATCCCTAGCCGTTTTATTCATCGTGATCAATGTGGGGCTTGGCTTCGTCTTTGCCAAGAACGCCGCGGGATGGCTTCCGGTGATTGGATCGTGCCTTGCGACTCTGGCGATCTTCCTGATGCGCGGCGTGCGGATGCGGATGGTGCTTCTGATGAGCACCATGCTCTGGCTGACAAACAATATTCTGAGCGGATCGATTGGCGGCACGCTGCTGGAAGCCACCATCGCGACCGTAAACTCGATGACCATCATCCAGATTCTGAGAGAGCGCACGCAAATCCTCGAAGCCAAATAGCGCTTTGACCTGCTGCTTGCCCGGGCGATTGCCTCGCCGTCGCAAGCCGCGAGTCTTCCTGCATATACTTGATGCAGCGTATGACGACTTACCTTGACAAGATTCTGCCCACGACGCGCGCCACGGTGGCCGCTGCCAGGGCGCGTGTTTCGCAGGACGAACTGGAGCGTCTGGCTGCGGATTATCAGCCTCGCGGATGGGCCAGGGCGTTGCGGCAAAAGGCCGCCACGGGGCCCGCAGTCATTGCCGAAATCAAGAAAGCCTCGCCCTCGAAGGGGCTGATTCGCGCGGATTTCGAAGTGGCGAAAATTGCTCGGAGCTACTTTGCCGGCGGCGCGGCGGCGCTTTCCGTGTTGACCGACGAGCCGTTTTTTCAGGGTAGCCTGCGCAATCTGGAGCTGGCCTCGGCCGCAGTCCCGCTGCCCTGCCTGCGCAAGGATTTCACGGTGGACGAGTACCAGATCGCGGAGGCCCGCGCGCACCATGGCGACGCCATCCTGCTGATCGTGGCCGCGCTGACGGACGATGAACTTCGGCGTTTTGCCCAGAAGGCGCACGATCTTTCTCTCGACGTGCTGGTTGAAGTGCATACGGCCGAGGAGCTTGACCGCGTGTTCGCGACCTTGGGCGAAGGCGGAGCCGACGCCATCGGCGTGAATAATCGCAATCTGAAGACCTTCAATGTGAGTCTGGAAACCTCGCTCGAATTGGTTGAGCGAGTGCCGCGCGGCGTGGTGCGCGTGGCGGAAAGCGGCATTACCGGAGCGGAAGATTTGGCCCAACTGCGCGCGGCGGGCTTTGATGCTTTCCTGATCGGCGAAAGCCTGGTGCGCCAGCCCGACCCCGGCGCGGCGCTCGCGGCAATGCTGGCAGGCGCTCGCCGATGAGCCTCTGGATCAAAATCTGCGCCAACACGACGCTCGAAGACGCGCTGCTGTCGGCTGCGGCAGGAGCCGATGCGGTAGGATTCGTTTTTGCGCCCAGCTCGCGCCGGGTAACAGCGAGTGAGGTGGCCTTGATCACTCCGCATCTGCCCGTAACAGTCGAGAAGATCGGCGTTTTTTTGGATGCCACGCTGGAAGAGATCGTCTCCACGGTGCAAGCCTGCGGCCTGACCGGCGTGCAACTGCACTTTGACGCGGAGCCGGAATTACCGGCCAAGCTTCACGAGCGGCTTGGACCGGAGTTGCGCGTTTTGCGCGTGCTGCACTTCAGCAAGGAAACCGCCGCGCTGCACGCAGCCCAGATGGCCGAGCACGCGCGGAACCCGCACGTGGCTGCGGTGCTGGTGGACTCAAGCACGAAAACAGCCACCGGCGGAACGGGTGTGACCTTCGACTGGGATGCGGCCCGCAATACGCTTTTTCAAAACGAAAAAGCGCAGGTGCGCCTGATTGCGGCAGGCGGGTTGAATCCCGCCAATGTGGCTGAAGCCCTTGCCGCGCTGCGGCCCTGGGGAGTGGATGTCGCCTCTGGCGTGGAATCGGCTCCTGGCCGCAAGGATCCTGCCAAGGTGCGAGAGTTTGTCCGTTGCGCGCGAAGCTGGAAGGCCGCGGAGTGATTTTTTGCTGATCCGGCGCAATTGGATTGCAACCTGAGAGAGAAAAAACAACCGCAGGTCGCTCAAGATGACAGCTTTTTGGTTATGTAATCTTTTCGTGCCGGATCAATAAGACAGCACATACGCCGAGCATTTTCTCAGGGGCTAAAGCCCGCGTTCATTTCAAGCGGCTTGCGGCACGACTATAGCATTTTCGGAATTAGTGTAGACCGAAGCCATGCTGCTAAGTGGCTTTTTTCTCAAGAAAAAGCCACCTCCAAATGCTATTGAAAAGTCTATAGGTATTCCGAAAATGCTCTAAAGTCGTGCCCTGTTACAAAACAGCCTTTTGAGACATGTTCAACGAGTTTTTCCGCAGCCTGTGAAGTCGTGCCCTGACACAAAACATCGTTTTCCAGCAGCCTGTGAAGTCGTGTTCCTTCAAAGCGGGACTTATTCAGAGATTTCAAGAATGTTTTTCTAAGTGGCGCGCGTCGCGGCCCACTCCGCGCTGCTGTCCATTTGGCCTTCCGGCACGGCATTCAAGCCAAGCTGGATGCCAGCAGCGCGGTAAGCTGCGCGGCTCAGTTCCACCTGGCAAGCGGCGGCTACGAGCAGGGATTCCCTGCTCTGATCCGCGGAGTTCCAAGCCTCGCTGACCGCATTCCGAATCTCTTCGGGAGTGATGGGCCGCCTGAAATCAAGGATGCGGCATCCATTGGGAAATTGTTCCTGGAGCCCGGTGAATTTCTGTTCATAGTAAGGGGAATGCACCAGGCCGACGACCGGGATGCCTTGAGCCAGGGCAAAAACTCCGCCGTGATAACTGCCCGTCACCATCACCCTGCACTGACCAATCAGGCGAATCGCATCCTCTGGGGTCTTGATGGAGACATAAGAATTCTTGTACTCAACGCCCAGGAGTTGCTTGAAGGAGGCGACGTCGGAATCGGCCTTGTGAAACGATATGGGCACGGGAACCAAGGAAGCGTGCAGCGACTGGGCAACGTGCAGCAGGGGTTCGCGAAGCGTATCGGCCATGTCGTTGCCGGTTTCCGCGTAGTCGGCTAGGCGCAGGTTAATGCCGATGCGATTTCCCAGGCATTCGGGAGAGCGCCGATAAGCGAGTTCAATCGCGTCATCTCCCGTCAGGTAGATTCTGTCGCGAGGTACTCCGAGGGATTCGAGAAGCGGCAAGCCTGTGCGGGCTTCACGCAGGCCGATCAACTTGAGCCGGGGAAGCACCGCGCGAGCTTTTGCCAGCAGCAGAGGGTTCGTGATGGGACCAATGCCCTGCCCGAAGGCAATGACCGGAACGCCGGTTCGCAGCGCCGACTCCAACTCGTCCAGCAGCGGGATGGCGGAGTCCGCGAACGCATCGTTGAACATACCGGAGCCGCTGACAACCAGAAGGTCTGCTCCTGCCAGCCGCGTGCGAAATCTGGAGGGGGAAAGGAAGCTCCGATGCAGCAGCTTTGCCTTGATACGAGCCTCAAAATCAGAGATTTGCGGGCGCTGCAGCCAAAGCTCTCTTTCCAGTTTCCGCAAAGGATAGGAAAGGCTTTTCGGCAGCTTCTGATAAAGACTACCGATCAAGAACCGGCTCGATAGCCAGGCCTTGCGTGCTTCGGCTGACATGGGCGTGACAGAAGAGCAATAACTAGACAGCCGGTCAGGGCAGGCAGTTACGACCTTGATCGCTGCATGGGGAAACAATCCGCGCAGGCGAGCGACGGCGACCTCCATCATGGCGACGTCGCCCATATTGAGGCAAGCATAGCCCGACGGCTCGACAATAATCTGCCTAATCATGGATCCATTCCAGATTCCGGGTATTTAACTTATGATCTCATAATTTTCTAACCTATCAACCTTGAGCAGCACGACGAATTCACCCGATATTGAAAGAACTACTTGGATGAAGTTGTCTTGAAACTGGCTCCACGAACCATTGCGACGCCTCTTGCAAGGTCGAAGATAGATTGCTTGTTTAGCATATCCAGCAACAGCCGAAAGCCTCTTGCCGGAGAGATCGATCGAGTCCGTACGCGAGGAATTACGTTCAGCAGTGCATCGGCCGCACAGCTTGCTCTCAGAAGTTTTTGCGGGTCTTTCATCCAGGTTGGCCCCGGCAGAGGCGAGCCCGTTTTGCGCCGGATCTGAATCAGCTCGTCGTAAACGCCCTCCAGCGGATTCAGCGCCGAAGCCCAGGCAAGCCTGGCTACCGTTTCCCGGCCCTTTTTTCCGATCGCGATTCTCTTCTCCGGAGACTGCTCCAACGCAACAATCGCCGACACGAGAGCTTCCCGGTCATCCACGCTGGCGCTATAGCCATTGACTCCGTCGACGATCAGCTCCGGCACGGCGCCGACACGTGTCGAAACAACGGCGGTTTCACACGCCATGGCCTCATAAACCGTGCACGGCCCTCCTTCAACGCGCGAAGTCAAAAGATAGACGTCGAGGGCGGAGTACAGGGCTGGAAGATCGGAGTTGCGGATATACCCGGTCGCGCTGCAAGAAATGCCGGAGGCCCGCAAGTTCTCAAGCTCACTCTCCCATCCCGGACCGCCTAGGACGACATGCAGACGGGGCACCCTGGCGGCAACTTCGCGGACAACGCCGAGAAGAACATCAAGGCCTTTTCTGCCGTTGTCGAGGTTGCTTCCCCTGTTTCCAATGAAGCCGAGCACAAATCTGCCTGGAGGAATTCCAAAGCGTTTCTGATCCACTTTTTTTCGCTGGAAAAACTCTGCGTCCACCCCATGCGGAACGATGGTGACAGGAATTCTTCCCGCCGTGCGCTCGTCGAGAAACTCCTTCCATCCTCGCGTGCAAACCGTAAGCGCGGAACTCCGTTCAAGAGCCATCTGGTGATCCGCCGACCATACGGTTACATGATGGATCCAGGTGGCGATCGGAGGCAGCGCCTTCTGGTCAAAGTCGCTAAAAAACTCGATGGAAGACTCATTGAGGCAGTGGATCGCATCGACCGCAGGCACCAGAGCGCGAAGCAGGTCAGGACGCCTTGCCAGCAGCGACTCAGGCAAAAAGTAGAAGTCATATTTGTAGCCAAAGCGGGTAATAATCTGCTTTCCCATTTCGCCGATGATCCACCAGGCGACATTCGGAATCAGAAGTATCCTTGGCTTTTGGTTCATCACATTTTCCTGAACCCGCGAAATCTGTTTCTGAGGCTTACCGCAAACAGGGCAAAGCGCCGCGGCTGCCAGAAGGGGGAGGGCCACGCACACAGTGAACGAAACAGATATCCAACTTCACTTTCAAGCCCATTGTCGCGTGCAATCAGGCCGGCGCTGCAGAATTGTGTTGCCAGAATCCGGCGGCGGCAAACCCAGCGTTTGAAGCCGTGCAGGCCATCCAGCATTGTTGAATCGATCATCTTGTAGAGTGCCTGAAGCATCACTTCAGGCTTGGCGCTCAGACTGCCGGGATAAACATAGTAGCTTGTCAAAGGATCGCGTACAGCCTGGAACTGTCCCAGCTTCTGCAACCGCATCCACATCTCCCAGTCTTCGCAGGCGCGAAGATCCTCGCGAAATCCGCCGTCGCGCAGCAGCATTTCCCTTCGCGCGAGTATGGTCGAGGGCGTAATCAAATTGCGATACCGCAGCATTTTTCTAACCTGAATTACGTCGGCTGCCGGTCTTTCGCACTGAACGCCGTCGTCGCCAAAAATCATGATGCCGGTGTAAACAAGCGCCGTATCGGATTGAATGCAGGCAACCTGGCGCTCCAGCTTCTCCGGCATCCACAGATCGTCCGCGTCCAACAGCGCGATCCATCCGCCGGTCGCACGCTGAATTCCAAGATTCCTGGCGGCAGATACCCCGCTATTCCGTTGCCGAATGACTTGTGCGCCGAGTTCGGCGGCCAAAGCCGCCGTATTGTCCGTCGAGCCATCGTCGACGACAATCACTTCCTCCGGTTTCAATGTCTGCGCAAAGACCGAGTTCAGGCAACGCGGCAGGAAACGCGCCGCATTGAAAGCGGGAATGATGACACTGATCGTGATGTCTGGGCCTGTCGTCGCCATGCACTTTTCCCCGCACGAGATCTCTGACAAGGTAAAGAAGTTTCATCGAGTTTGCGGATCCCCGGTCTCAAAATCGAGACCGGGGGCACCCAATGGTGGTACAACTTCAAGCTGTTGGAGGCCGAGTTGCAAAAGACGGGTCGCCTGCGTCAGCGAACTGATAGAAATGGCCCGCCCGCAACACGTCTTGATCCACCGGCAGGCCGAAGCAGCCAAAGGCTCTGAAAATATAGATGCTCAGAACCAGCCTATGGAAGCTTCTGTTCCGCCGCTTGCGCATCCCGCGCCGTCTGCGAGCCGGGCGCCAGGGCAATGGCTTTCTTGAGGTGAACGGCCGCGTTGTTCCGATCCATCATCTTTGCGTAGACCATTCCAAGGTGATACTGCTTGTCCGCGCTGTTGGGATCGGTCTTGATGGCTTCCTCCAGAAGATCGCGCGCGAATCCGTAAGTTCCCTTGTGATAGTAGGCCCAGGCCAAAGTATCCGCGGAGTTAGGCGAATTGGGCATAACCCGCCGCGCGGTTTGCGCCAGCGACAAGGCTACATCCACGTTTTCGCCGTTCTCGAGCATCAGGTAAGCCAGGTTGTTGGACGCGATCGGCTGGTCGGATTGGATCTGAAGCGCCCTCTTGTAGTAGTTCTCAGCCTTCCGCACATCTCCCTGCGATTCTGTCAACATGCCGAGAATGGCATAGCCGCCGGCATTGGTGGGATGGGCATTCGACCATTTTTCCCAAGCGCCAATCGCATTGGCGGCCTGCCCGCGCTGAATCTGGAGGCTGGCATACAGCGCAACCGCCTCGCCGTCATTCGGATTCAGTTCCATGGCTTTCTGGGCGGCGTACACAGCCTGGCCGAGATTCTTGTTCTGAATCTGAAGCTGCGCCAGCAGGTCGTAAAAGCCGCTGTTTCTGGGGCTCTTGGCGATTTGAGCATTCAAGCGCTGCAAGGCCTGAGCGGGTTGCTTCCTCGACAGGTCGTAACCAACCAGGGCGCGCATCGCGACAACCGAATTGGGGTCGCGCTGCAAGGCCTGCTCCACCAGGGCCGCGCCTTCCGGAAGGTGTTTCTGCTGGAAACGAAGTTCACCGAGCAGAAGATAGGCCTGCGCATTTTGCGGGGCATCAGCGATTGCCGTTTTCAGATCGGCTTCCGCTTTGTCCGATGAGTTATGCGCCAGTTCCACCATGGCTCGCCAAATATAACCGCCCGGAAAATGCGGAGCCGTGGCGATGGTTTGATTGGCCACATCAGCCAACGAATTCATGTCACCGTGCTGACTTGCAAGGCGCGCCAGTTCCTCCTGCGCCATGAGGCCGGGAGGGTTCAACTGTACCGATTGATGGAAGCTTCTGGCGGCCAGACCGTCATCGCCCTTGGTTAAAGCCGCCTTGCCCAGCCAGTACTGAATGAAAGCGTCCTTGGGAGCATTGTTGGCGGCGTCCTGAAGAGCATTGACTGCTTCCGTTGTCTTGCCGTTGTTGAGCAGGACAATCCCGTTCAGCACGACGACCTGAGGATCCTTGCCGTTCTTCTTCATCAATTCGTTGACCACGGACTGGGCGGTCGCAAAGTCCCGGACCTGAAGAAGAGCGCGAACGTATCCCTCCTTTACGGGCACATTCTTGGGATACTGTTTGACGAGGCTGGCAAACTCCGCCCTGGCCTTGTCGATCTGCCCGGAACTCGTGTAGTAGTCGGCCAGCAGTTGGACTCCGCGTGGATTGTCCGCAAGATCCTTTGAAGCTTGGCGAAGGACTTGCTCGGCTCTGGCCGGATCACGCTCCATAAGGACAATCCGGGCAACACTCTCCCTGGCGGCAAGGTTTTTCGGGTCGGTGGCAACGGCAGTCCAACTGACCCTCTCGGCATCCTGCAGGCGATTTTCCTTGACATAGAAACTGGACAGAATCAGTTTGGCGTTGACTGACTTGGGGTCGAGTTCAACGGCCTTCTTCAATTCGCCTTCGACCGACGAATTCTGGGTTGGATCGCCGGTTTGAAGCAAGGCCAGGGTTTCGTGAAGCGCCGCCTCGTTCGGAGCGAGTTCCAGGGCGCGGTGAATCTCATTCAAAGCCACATCCTGCTGCCCCCGCCGGGACGCAATGCGGGAAAGCAAGGCATGTGCGTCGGCGTTGCCCGACTGCGCCTGCAAGACCGCGGCCGCTTGCGCTTGGGCTTCGTCCGCCCTGCCTCCGGCAAGGAGCATGTTGCCGAGATCGAGCCGCGCCTTGTAGTTGGCCGGCTGAAGGCTTACGGTCCTCTGGAGCTCACCGAAAGCCGCGCTCAAGGCGCCCATGTGGAGGTACGTCTTGGCGAGGGCGAAATGCGCGTCCGCAAAGTTCTTGTCGATCTTCAGGGCGTTGGCAAACTGGATGGCGGCTTCCTTGTCCTTGCCTTGGTCACTGAACCGCTGTCCGCTTTCGAGGTATTTCTGCTTGCGCACGTTCGGATCGCGATGGCAGCCTGACAAGAGAGCAAACGAGAGAAGGAATAGAAGTACCCATAACGCGAAGCAACGGCTCCGCGATCTTTTTCTGCTGTCGAAGCAGGATTGAATTGTCTTGCATCTGCTTTCCATGTCTCTCATCCTTTCAGACTGTTTCATGAGCGGTTCTAGTGTGATGCCATTGGCGAAGTCAGGTTGCTCACTCCGTGCTTCATCCAATGCGCTCAATCGGGGATAAACCCCGGCAGCAGGGGCATAAGCTGCTTGGCAAACGCCTCTGCACGAATTTTCGCGGCCGCTAAATCCTCGCTGGAAGTCATCGGCGTGATGACGCGGATCAGCGCGCCATCCGTGCGATTCATCCGCATGGCATCGGAAACCATGTAGACCTTCGCCATGTATTCACTGGCCACACTGCGCCCATGAGCCTGATACCAGTAAATGACGAACTGTTTTACATCGCTGTTGGCAATCACATATTCGCCAACGCGGTGTGGCTTGCCGTTGGCATCGGCAAGATCGACATAATCCGACGACTCGAAGGTCCAGCCGGCTCCAGGAAGGCAATGCTTCGGGGAGTGAATGGTCTGGCCGGTTCTCTGGGTTGGGAAGTAGCCGATGAAAAGACTGACCGGCGCCACCTTGGGCCCTTGCATATAAATGCGCTGAAGAAAATCTCCAGGGCCAAGGACATCGCGCGTCTCCTGGTCGATTGGCTGGTCGGTTCCCGTCCATCCGCCGATGACGGCCGGCAACTGGGACAAGGGCGCAGAGGGAGGATTCCGATCCGTATTCGGGCGCAGATTCAGAAACACGGCCGTAGCCGCCAGCAGCAAAACCGCAATCCAGAAGCGCAGATTCTTCATCTCTGCCGCCCTTTGGCCGGAAAAAGGCTCATGGCACGCTGAACAAGATACAGGCACACAAGCGAAATCATGAAAATAACCCAGCCGGAAAATTCATGGAAGAACCCCATGGCCTTGTCTGGATCCCAGTACTGCACGCACAGCCCGGTGCCGAGAATACGCACCGCATTGGCCGCAATCGCGATCGGGATGCTGGACAGAATCAGCAAGGTTCGCCGCCAGTTGGACTTTTCCGTGAAGTATCCGTAAAAGACGGCGAGCGTAAACAGGCTCATCAGGGAGCGAATGCCGCTGCAGGCCTCGGCCACCTCCAGTTTCATAGCCGCCAGCTCGATGATGTTGCCCTCGCGCAGAACCGGCACGCCAAAGAAAGGAAGCAGGCCGCTGGCCAGCTTTGAAGCCAGGATCTGCAACGGAAAGGTGATCTGGTTGAAGACGATGGCCGGCAGCGGAATCGCCAGCAACAGAACCAGCAGAACGAAACGCAGCTCTTTCAGCAACTGCACGCCGCCAAAGCAGAGCACCAGTCCGGCCAGCACGATCAGCAGCGAAATCCGCGAAAGGAAAAGCTCGGAGCCATAAACCCCCAGCAACAAAACAAAAATCCCCAGAGCCATCACGGCCAGGCCGCTCCAGACCGGAGCGATTCTTGTTTCGAGGAGGGTTTTTCTCTTCTGCCAGACCAGATAGCCCGCGAACAAAGGCACCAGAAAGCCATGAGAGAAATCAGGCAACTGCCACCAGTCAAGCACCAGCTTTGCCAGCACCTTGCAGTAGACGGCTGCCAACAACAAGAAGATCGTTCCCGCGCCCATCGCCAACTGAGCGTTGCGGGAGAGCCAGGAACCCTTGGGAGCCGCTGGAAGCTGTGCGTCTTGAGCCATGTTTTCCGTGATAAGACCTTCGCAGACACCAATCTGTACCACTTTACACTAGCAATTGGGGCGCAGGAAGTGAAGCATTTTAATGGAAGAAGAATTCCAGGATTCCCGGCGAATCGTCTTCATCAACGGCAGGAGAGGAACGCTGGAGCCGCGGCTGTCTTTTGCTGCTGGCCGCGGCAGCCAAGCTGCGCCGGATCAACAGAAGGCTACCTTGTGAAGGAAGTAGAAAGCATTTTCCACTTATACAAAAGACACGATGGTATAATTTTTCATACCAGGAGGGAAAAACCTTCCAATTTTCTGTGGTTCCCCTCGGTCCATTGCGCACCCAAGCACATGGCGTGCACAGAAAACCAGATTTTCCTTCCTTTCATCAAAATTGCAGGCAGCTTCCATAGAAAAGCTGCATCCAATGGGAAGTAACCTCAGATTCCTTATGCCCAACATTGCAACCACGCATCCGGCAAAACAGCCGTCGCAAGAGGCTTCCTTGATTGAAGCTCGGATTCAGCGCGCGATTGCAGGGATTGCCAGAAGCGAGAGTCCGGTTCTGATTCTGGGCGAGCATGGCGTCGGGAAGCGAACCACTGCCGCTCAAATCCATGCACAGTCGAATCGCTCCCACGGCGCCTTCCGGGAGATTTGCTGCAAGGAGGCCAGCGCAGAGGATCTGCTGGCGGCTTTTTCAGTCGATGGAACTACTTATCTGGATGAAATAACAGATCTTGGTCTTTCCATGCAGGAATTGATCGTCCGCGCCTATTTCCACGGCGAGCAGACCCAGGCCTGCCGGCTGCTCTTTGGTTCGAGCCGTGAACTTCTGGAAGAGGTAAAGAGCTGGCGCATGAGAGAGGATTTCTTCTATCTCGTTTCGGCTGTGTCGCTTCGGATTCCTCCACTGCGATGCAGAAAACCTGAGATTCTGTTGATCGCCGAAGAGCTTTTGACACAGTACTCGAAGCAGTTTGACCGTCCCCGGCCGGTTCTCTGCAAGGAAAGCATTGATCACCTGATGGAGCATGACTGGCCGGGCAATCTGCCCGAACTTCAGACCGCCATCAAGACCTTTGTCGTCATCGGAGACCAGGCCATTTCCCTGGCCGCCATCCGCGCGGCCGTGACCTCGCGAAAGCCGGATGGGGATCACAGGCAACTGTTGCTGAAGGAGGCCACGCGTGCTTCATCGCTTCAGGTCGAACGCCGGTTGATCTCTGAAGTCCTGACTACAACCGGCGGCAATCGGAAACGCGCGGCGGCCGACCTGGGAATCAGCTATAAGGCGCTGCTGTACAAACTGAAGCGGATTGAAACGGAAAACCAACCTGTAAGCTGCAATCATTCTGTATTCTGCAAGAACGGAGATGGACAATGAAACCAGCAAGTCTTCCCATTACAATGATGGCGTTTCTGGGCGCGGCGCTATTCTGCCAGGCGCAGAACCCGGCGCCTGCCGAGCCGCAGACTGCGCAGAACGCCGCCGCTCCAGCGGCGCAAAACACGACCAGGCCGGCCATGACCGAAAGTTATGTCATTGATTCATCCGATGTGCTTACCGTTACGGTCTTCAAGGAGCCCACTCTATCGGGCGGTCTTCTGGTCCGTCCTGACGGCATGATTTCGATGCCGCTTCTCGGCGATATCCGGGCCTCGGGGAAAACGCCCGTGCAGTTGGCGGACGAAATTTCCACCAAGCTCCAGAAATACATACAGGATCCGAATGTGACCGTTGTACTGGGCCAGATGAACAGCAAGAAGATTTATCTGATGGGAGAAATCGGCAGGACCGGCCCGATTGAAATGACTCCCGGCATGACGTTGCTGGAGGCAATTGCCACCGCCGGCGGCCTGGGGCCCTACGCCAACGCGAAGAAGATTTACATTCTGCGTAACGAGGGCGGGAAACAGCAGAAGATCCCCGTGCAATACAAAAAGGCATTGAAGGGCGACAGCACGCTCAATCTCATTTTGCATCCAGGCGATACGATTGTTGTTCCCTAGGAGTTCCCCTATGAAAACAGGCTACACACTTCTTGCGATCATCCTGATCGCCAGCGCGGCGGCAAAAGCGCAAGTTGTTCCCGCAGTGGGACCAGTGCCCATGAGGGTGCCCATGGTCAGCGGCACACTGCGCGCAAACCTGCGCTATACGCAAAGCGCGCAGTTCTATGGCCACGATGACGTTGCACAAAGCGCCAGCGCGTCCGGGGAGGTGGCCTATGCAAGTCCCAGCCAAAAACGCCCCTTCAGCTTGACCTATTCTGGCGGCAAGATGTGGAATCTTTCCGGCACCAATGGGGAATCCGGGTATTTTCAGCATCTGATGGCCTCGCAAGGCTTTCTGGGGCGCAACTGGGCATTCACCATCGGCGACGATGTAAGCTACATGCCACAAGCGCCAACGACAGGCTTCTCGGGAATTCCCGGCGTGGGCGATCTGCCCTCGCAAACCACGCCGAGCCAGACCATCCTGACCCGGAACACGCGCAGCATCTACAACACGGTGAGTCCGAGTTACACGCATAGCCTCAATCACGCCACCAGCCTGAGCCTCAGCGGCAGCTACGCAATTTTGCGCTTCCCGGACGGCAACGGACTGGAAACGGATACGTGGCAGGTGGGTCCGCAAATCACCAGGCGGCTGAACGCGCTCAATTCGATTTTTGCTGAGTACTCCTATTCTCGCTTCAGCTATCCCGGCTACAGCATTACGATGGAAACCCATGCTGCGCAGTTTGGCGGCCTGCGCAAGTGGAACCGGCGGTTTACGACGTCCGCTTCCGCTGGGCCAGAGTGGGTTCAGGGGTCAAACAGGGTGCAGATCCCTTCGTCGACGGGACTCCAAGTGAATGCCGATGCCTCCTACCAGGCAAGGTCGACGACAGCCACTGTGGGCTATTCCCAGGGAACGACGGGAGGCGCGGGAGCAATCATGTCGTTCGGAACACGCAGTTACGACGCCATGGCGGGGCTTTCGCAGCAGGTGGGAAGGGATCTGAGCCTCAGCGCGACGGGCGGATATATGCGCACGCGGGAATTGGAGCTGAACGGCGTAACTAACAGCGAATATGGCGGCTTTTCCGCCACAAGGAAACTAGGACGGTATTTCAACGTATTTGCAAACTACACGGTAACCAAGCAGTTGTCGAGTTCCGTGCTGGAAGCGAATGCCATTCATGGGGTATCGCAATACATCAGTTTCGGCATCGGATATTCGCCACGGGAAATACACTTTAGACAGTAATTCATCAAGGAGACCTATGCTCGGGCATCGTGAATTGACCATGCAGGACTACGCAGGAATCTTGAAGCGGCGATTCTGGCTGATTTTTGCTTGCACGATCCTGCTTCTTGGGACGAGCCTGACCGTCAGCTATGTTCTGCCCGCGCGGTATATGTCGCAAACCCTGGTGCTTATCGAACAGCAAAAGGTTCCGGAAGACTACGTCAAGCCTGTCGTCAACGAGGATCTGAACGCGCGGCTGGCCTCCATGCGGGAGCAGATCATGAGCCGTTCGCGCATTCAGCCGATCGTGGAGGAGTTCAATCTGTACTCCGGCAAGAAGTTCACGCTGGACGATCGCATCGATCTGGTGCGCAAGGACATCGGAATCAAGCCCATTCCCTCGGGCGAGTCATCGCATGGAATGCCGGGATTCTATATCACCTTCAAGGCGCAGGATGCGCAAACCGCGCAGAAGGTTTGCGGTGAAATCACCTCGCTGTTTGTGAGCGCAAATCTGAACGCGCGCGAGGAGTCCGCCGAAGGCACAACCAGCTTTCTGAAGCAGCAGTTGGACGACGCCAAGGCCAACCTTGATGCGCAGGACAAAAAACTTGCTGAATTTGAGCAGAAAAATTTGAGCAGGCTTCCGGGGCAGACGGTCCAGCTCGGAAATATGAGCCTTGCCACGGGAAGCGCCAACGAAAGCACGCTTCAGGCGCTGACCACCCAGATGAACGCCGCGACGCAGACCGTGAACCGCGTGCAGCAGAATGAGACTTTTCTGGAAGCGATGATCGCCCAGCAATCACAGGAGTCGGCACGCGCCGATCCGGTTACGGGAACATCGGAGAGCGGGCTCAAGGCCCAGCTCAAGAGCGCCCAGGAACAGGAGAAAGAACTGGAGACCCTTTACACGCCGAATTATCCGGATGTGATTGCAATGAAGCGCAAGATTGCCGGCCTGCGGGCGGAGATTGCGCGCGCCGGCTCCGAACCGGCAAAGGGAGAGGCCACTTCGAGTCGTTTCGACTCGCCGCAACTTCAACAGCTCAAGGCTCAACTGCGCGGCGAGCGGCAGTCGCTGGCCGCAGCCAAACAGGATCAGGCTCGCATTGCGCAGCAACTTCGCGTCTATCAAGCGAGGATCGAGTCAAGCCCCATGATCGAGGAAGAGTACAAACAGGTGACGCGCGACCACGAGACGGCTCTGCAGTTCTACAACACGCTGTTGACCAAGATGAATGAATCCAGCATGGCGACCGCGCTCGAACACCGCCAGCAAGGCGAGCAATTCCGCGTCATGGATGCGCCGAATCTTCCTGACTCGCCCACCTTTCCGAATCGGCGCATGTTCGCCGCGGGCGGCTTGGGCGCTGGTCTGCTTCTGGGCTTGCTGATTGCCGCGCTGCTCGAGTACCGCGACACCTCCCTGCGCAACGAGAGGGACGTTTGGGCCTTTACCAAGCTGCCGACGCTGGCGGTGGTTTCCTATATCAACAAGCTGGATCGCCCCAACGCCGGTCACAAGTTCTGGAAACGCTCATCACAGCAGACAAAATCCACCGAAAGCGCGCGCGGATAGCCATGTACAAATCCTTTTTTGGCCTTCGCGCCCTGCCTTTCGAATCCAGTCCGGACCCGCGGTTCCTCTTCCTGAGACCACAGATCAAGGAGGCGCTTGCCTGCCTGCAATTCGGCATTGCGGCGCGCAAGGGCTTTGTGGTTCTGACCGGAGAGGTGGGAACGGGAAAGACAACCCTGCTCAAAACCGTCCTGGACACCTTCGCCAAGGAGCGGATATCAACGGCTTTTGTCTTCAATCCGCGTCTGGATGTGCTCGACTTTTTCGAATTCGTACTCACCGACTTCGGCATTCCGATCAAGGCGCGCACGAAGTCGAGCATGCTGCTGCAACTCAACAGTTGGCTGATTGACCGCTTCCGCGAACATCAGTTGTGCGCCATCGTCATCGATGAGGCGCAGGATCTTTCCTGGGAGCTTCTGGAAGAGGTGCGGTTGCTGACCAACCTGGAAACCTCATCGGAAAAGCTGGTGCAGATTGTTCTATCCGGCCAGCCGGAACTCGAAGAGAAGCTGCATCACCCGAGCGTTCGCCAGCTTCGCCAGCGTGTTTCGCTGTGGTGCAAGACGCAGCCTCTGACCGCAGAAGAGACACATGAGTACATTGCTGAAAGATTGCGGATTGCCGGAGCCAGCCAGCCGGTGCTGCTGCCGGAAGCGGCCGAACTTGTCTATCGCTACTCGCAGGGGATACCACGCATCATCAACCTGATCTGCGAGCAGGCCATGATTAGCGCTTATGTCGATCAGATCAAACCGATTCCAGCGCACGTTGTGGAATCGGTCGGCCTGGAACTGGATCTGGTTCAGCATCCTTTCACGATTTCGTCCTCTGCCATGCAGGAAATCATGAAGCACTCTTCGCAAACAAATCTTCCCAGCGCCATTGCCTTCACGCCGGACGGCGCCGATCCACTGAAGGAACGTGAGATATGAGCCGTATATACGATGCGCTTCAAAGAGCCGATCTGGAACGGAAAGCGACCCAGGGAGCGGAAACCGAAGAGATTGCCGAGCCGCTTGCTGAAGCCGTTGTCGAGGAATTGCCGCCGCCCAAGACAGCCTTGAGCGCGGAAAGCATCGTGCCGCGGACGTGGAATCCAGTCATGGGATATCTTCCTACGCTGGGAGATCGCGGCGAAAGCATCGAACAGTTTCGCGGCCTGCGGTCGCAGATCTACCAGTTTCGCGAGCAGGGTCCGCTGAAGACAATTCTTGTCAGCAGTGGTCTGCCGGCGGAAGGCAAGAGCTTTGTCACAGCCAATCTGGCCATCAGTCTGGCGCGCAACAAGAACAACCATATTCTGCTCATCGACGCCGATCTTCGCGGGCCCTCGCTGCACACCGCCCTGGGCGCCCCCAGAACACCGGGACTTACGGAATATCTGGCGGGAACCGCCGAGGTAAGTGACATCCTGCAGCGCGACCAGAATCCCCGCGCCACGGAAGCCGGCTCCTCGCGCAATCCTTTGAATCTCACCTTTATTCCCGCTGGAGCGGGAGGCGACAACTCCTCGGAACTGGTGGCCAATCATCGGATCGAAGTGCTGATCGCGACGCTTGCGCCGCACTTCGACTGGATTCTGATTGACACCCCTCCGGCCCTCGCGTTTGCCGACGCCGTTGACCTTGCCCATGCCGCCGACGCCGTGCTTCTGGTGGCCCGCGCGGCGAACACTCCCTACGATGTTGCGCAGCGCGTGCAGGCCGCCTTCAGCAACTCGCGCATTCTTGGCTTTGTGCTGAATGCGGTCACGGACGCTCCTCGCAACACTTCCTACTACTACTACGATTATCAAAATACCGACAGCGGATCACATCGGGGAAAGGATAAAAGGCACAAGGGATGATCCGACTTTTCAATGTTTACTATCCGACACGAACACTGGTGCTGCTTGTCTGCGAAGTGCTCCTCATAGGAGGATCGTTTCTGCTGGCGACAGTTCTTCTGATGGGGCCGGATGCCTACATTGCGCTGATCTATGAGAACGGCATGCTAGAAATAGCGGGCATCACCGTCTTCACCCTGCTTCTTACTTATTACTTCGATTTATACGAGCCGCGGCGCATCTCCGAGAGCTGGGAAATCTACTTTCGCCTCTTGCTCGTTCTAAGCGTTTTGTCTTTTGTTTTGGCGGGCGCCGTGTATCTCTTTCCGGAGTTATACATGGGGTCCCATGTCTTTTTTACGGCGATCTCTATCCTCACGATTGTCATGGTCTTCTGGCGCTGGGCATACGAGCGGATCATTGGCCTTCCGATCTTTCGCGAACGCATCTATGTTCTGGGGTGCGGACCTCTGGCGCACACGGTCGTCGAAACCCTGCGCGCCAGCCGTGATGCGGGGCTGGAAATCGTGGGCTGGAAAGGCGAAAGCGAAACTCGCGGACAAGGAGCGCGCTTCGCCGCGGAACTGCGCGCCTTTCACGATGCGAAGCCCGGCGTGGATCGTATCATCGTTGCCATGGAAAACCGTCGCGAAGCCATGCCGGTGCGGGAACTGCTGCATCTTCGCCTTCGCGGCGTCGTTATTGAAAATTCCAGCACGCTTTTGGAACGGCTTTCAGGCAAATTGCCGCTGGCCGGGCTGAATCCAAGCACCCTGATCTTCGCCGAAGGCTTTGACATGAGCACGTCGCAGATGCTTTTTCGGCGGCTGCTTTCGCTCGCCGTGGCCTCGTTCGCGCTGGTCATCTGCCTGCCGTTTCTTCCTTTGATTGTTCTTGCCGTTTACTGTTCCTCGCCGGGCCCTGTTTTCTTCAGCCAGACGCGCGTCGGACGGCGAGGGCGTCTGTTCACCCTTTACAAGTTCCGCACCATGCGGACCGACGCCGAGACAAACGGCGCGGTCTGGGCGGCCAAGGATGATGCGCGCGTCACGCGGGTCGGCATGTTCATGCGCCGCACCCGTCTCGATGAGATTCCGCAGCTCTGGAATGTGCTTCGCGGAGACATGGCTTTTGTCGGTCCCCGTCCGGAACGGCCTGAGTTTGTGCAATGGCTCAGCCAGGAGATTCCCTTCTATGATCTTCGGCACATGATTCGCCCTGGAATTACGGGCTGGGCGCAGGTGCGCTATCGATATGGCGCAAGCCTGGAAGAAACCAAGCGCAAGCTCGAATACGATCTCTACTACGTCAAGCATATGTCGATTGGCCTTGACCTGCTGATCATGTTTGAGACCATCAAAACCATCCTTCTGCGAAGAGGCTCCCAGTGAAGGTTGTTTTCTGGCTGTCGATGCTTGGCATCCTGTATGCCTACGCGGGATATCCCGCAATCATCTGGATGCTTGCGCGGTTGCGGCCACACCCCTGGACAGCCAAGCCGATCTCTCCGAGCGTGAGTATCGTGCTCGCTGTGCATAACGGCGCGGCGCTGCTGCCGGGCAAGATCCAGCAACTGCTTGCGCTTGATTACTCCAGCATCAAGGAAATCATCATCGTCTCGGACGGCTCGACCGACGGCACGGCGGAAATTCTGGCTCGCCAGCAGGATACGCGCCTGACGGTGGTCATTTTGAAAGAGCACGGCGGCAAGGCGGTTGCGCTGAACGCCGGCATGGCAAGAGCCACGGCCGAGGTGATTCTCTTTGTGGACATACGGCCGGAAATCGCTCCGGGGGCGATTCGGCAACTGGTCAGCAACTTTGCCGATCCGCGGGTCGGCTGCGTGGCCGGCGAACTGATGCTGCGCAAGGATGGCCACGACTCCACCACCAAGGCGGTCAGCGGAGCCTATTGGCGCTACGAAAAATGGATCAGGAGTTGCGAGTCTGCCTTCGGTTCTCCGGTCGGCGTCTATGGCGGTTTCTACGCGATCCGGCGCGAACTGGCCACGCCGCAGCCCGCGGGAATCATTCTGGACGATATGTTCGAGCCGCTGGCGGTGATCCGCAAAGGTTATCGCTCGGTTATCGATTCAGAGGCCTACGTCTACGACACCTGGCCCAGAAAAGTTGAAGAAGAGTTCCATCGCAAGGTGCGCACGCTGGCGGGAAATTTTCAGCTCTTTCGCCTGGCGCCTTGGACGCTGTCCCCACGGAATCCAGTCTTCTTCCAATTGGTATCGCACAAGGTCATGCGCCTGGCTGTGCCTTATCTGCTGCTTCTGGTGCTTGTTTCCTCGCTGGCTCTTTCGCGCAGTTCGCTGATTTACGCGGCATTCGCTGGCCTGCAAATTTTCTGCTGGTTGCTGGCGCTGGCCACTCTGCGCTGCAAGATTCCCGTACTGCATCGCGTCGCGGACCTGGCCAGCGCGCTGCTGGTGTTGAATGCGGCCTCGGTCGCCGGGCTCTACAAGTTTCTGTTTACCCGTGGCCCGCTCTGGAAGATATGGACCTCCAACGAGCCGGCCGCGAAGTCTGTAACTGCCGAAGGGAGTACAGAGCCGTTATGAACCACGCCAAAGCGTTTGTCGTTTCCATGCTGGGAGTCGGCGCCATCGTGACCGGCTACGCCCTTCACTGCCACATCCTCAAGGCGAAGGCGGCAAGACTGGAGCGCGTTGTCGCGCCCGCGCCCTACTTTCCCGCTGGTTCTGTCTGGACGCAGGACGTGAGCCACGCGCCCGTCGATCCGCACTCTTCCGCCATCATTGCCTGGCTTGCGAGTGCGGGCGGATGGGGAACAGGGAAGATGCAAATCGATTTCGAGTTCCGGGTTTTGCAGGCGGATGACCGCACTCCCCAAGCTCCTTTTCGCGAGGGCCCCGCCTTCGACGCCGCGGACTCCGATAAGCTCTCCACCTTTCCCCTCCCCGCCGTGGGAGGCATTGAAGGCTCAAAGGACTATACCTGTCCTTCCGAACACGGCGATTGCCATCTCATTGTTGTCGATCGCGGCCGTGGCAAGCTATATGAGGCGTATGAAGCCAACTACGCCGAGGGCACGCTGACGGCAAACGACCTCGCGGTGTGGAATCTCAACCGCGTGTATCCTCTGTCGGGACGAGGAGATCAATGCTCCAGCGTCGACGCGGCCGGGTTTCCCGTTGCGCCGCTGCTGTTCAACGCCGATGAACTTGCGACCGGAAGCATCCATCACGCCATCCGCTTCATCCTGCCCAATCCGCGGATGCGCGCGAACTTTTTTGTGCATCCCGCTACGCACGCCGGAGCGCCGCGCGGACCGGCTGACGCGCCGCCGATGGGCGCCCACTTCCGCCTGAAAGCCACGTACGACCTGTCGAAACTGACGCCGGCCGCGCAGATTGTCGCGCGCGCCATGCAGAAGTACGGAATGTTCCTCTCCGACGGTGGCCAGATCGCTCTTACCGCACAGAGCGACGAAGACACCGTCGCAAAGTATGCCGACATGGGCCTTGGCCCGCACGACCTGGCGGCGCTGAAGGTAACCGACTTTGAAGTCCTCGATATGGGAACGCCCATTCCGCTGACGTATAACTGCGTGCGGAATCCGGAGTATTGATCCGGCGACTAAATACTGTCAGGGTGCCCCATCCATTTCCGCGTCTTTTGCGGAAATGGGTGGGAAGCGATGTCGCTGATTTATTGCCGGATCAATAGAGAAGCTCTGAACAAGTTGCCAGGAAATGCCAGCATTTCCTTAGGGGCTAAACAGGCTGCGGAAAAGTCCTGAGTTCGTCCAAACTCCCGAAAAACATTCCTCAGGGCCTAAAGGCCCCGTTGATTTTGCGATACTTGCGGCACGACTAAAGTCGTGCCCTGACACAAAACATCGTGATTCCGCAGCCTGGTTAACCCCTTCGATTTTGTAGACCTTAACGACATGACTGAAGTCATGCCCTTTCAAAACGAACTTGTTCAGAGGTTTTTTCATTCCGCTTTATCGCTGTTTGAATTGGCTAAACCGTCTGATGCGGTTGAACTTCGCCTTCATGACGCGGGAGATGCATTTTGTGCTGGCGCGTCGTACCTCTTCAGGAATAAAATGAAATCGGAGACTTTTTTCATTTGCCACAAATATTTGTTGCAAGCGCTCTCTGCATGGACTTTTATGTCTGAGTATTTCACTTTGCGCCGATTCATGGCGGCCTGAAGAACGGAAGAGCAATCTTCTCTGCCGAAGAAAAACCCTGCAAGTCGGCAAGCCGTTTGGATTTAAGCTCTTCGTCTGCATTGAAAGTGGTCAGACCGCAGTGCGCGCGCAAATACAGAGATCTGTCTGGAGTGCGGCGCGCTTCGCGAAGACTGCTGAGATCGCTCTCGGCGTTCAAAGCGACGGATGCAGAAGTGAACGCGCTGGCTGAAGGCACCCGAGAGTCTTTGGGCAGGGTCCAAAAGTTCAGAAAAGATCATCAGGAGCCTTGCTCCTGCTGCTTGAGGTGCCGTGATTCATGATGATTCTTCGTATCCATCCTTCCGACAATGTTGCGGTCGCGCTGCATGCGCTTCCGGCGGGACAAGCCGTTGAAGGCGGTATTACCGCTCTGAGCGACATTCCGGCGGGACACAAGATTGCTCTCCGCGCGATTCAACCCGGAGAAGCCGTCATCAAGTATGGCTACCCGATCGGCGTAGCCAGCCGCGAGATTCGCCCCGGCGAGCATGTCCATTCGCACAATTTGACCAGCGCCATGGCAGCCACGCTGCAACGCGGAAGCTTCCAAGCCGCGCAGACCACGCCGCTTGCCGCCGGAAATCCAGCGACCTTTGAGGGCTTTCGCCGCGCGGACGGCTCGGTTGGAATTCGCAACGAAGTCTGGATCATCAATACCGTCGGTTGCGTGAATCACACGGCATCCAAGATTGTTGAGCTGGCGACCAGGAAGCTCGGCACAGACACTGGCACCCTCGATGGAATCCACACCTTCAATCATCCCTATGGGTGTTCGCAACTGGGCGGCGACCTGCTTTCCACGCAGAAGTTGCTGGCCGGTTTGGCCAGGCATCCCAACGCAGGCGGGGTTCTTCTGCTGGGGCTGGGCTGCGAAAACAACCAGATGAAATCGTTCATTGAGCAACTGGGCGGCGCCGCCACGGATCGCTTCCGTTTCTTCAACGCGCAGGAAGTGGATGACGAGCTGGAAACCGGCGTGAATCTGGTCTGCGAACTGGCTGAGTATGCGCGCCAGTTCAAGCGCGAGACGGTGCCCGCCAGCGAACTGGTTCTGGGCATGAAGTGCGGCGGCTCGGATGGCTTTTCCGGAATTACCGCGAATCCGCTGGTGGGCCGCGTTGCGAATCGGCTGGCGGCGGCTGGCGGAACGGCGATTCTTTCCGAAGTTCCCGAAATGTTTGGCGCTGAAAAGGTTCTGCTGGATCGCGCCGCCGATGCCGGTATTTATGACGCCACCATCGACATGGTGAATGAGTTCCGTGATTATTTCCGCAAGCACAACGAGCCCATCGACGAGAATCCCTCGCCGGGCAACAAGGCTGGCGGCATTACCACGCTGGCGGAGAAATCCCTGGGCTGCGTGCAGAAGGGCGGTACGGCGCCCATCCGGCAGATTCTGGCTTATGGAGAAAAGGCAAAGCCCGGCTCAGGCGGAATCGCTCTGTTGAACGGCCCCGGCAATGACGGCGTCTCCGGCTCCGCGCAGAGCGCTTCCGGTGCGCACCTGATTCTGTTCACAACCGGGCGCGGCAATCCGATGGGCTTCCCGGTTCCCACCGTCAAGATTGCCACCAATACGCCGCTGGCCGAGCACAAGAAGAATTGGATCGACTTTAGTGCGGGTTCTATTGCCGACGGTACTGCCACACTCGATCAACTCGCGGAGCAACTGTTTGACCTGGTACTGGATATCGCGTCCGGAAGAAAGTCTGCCAGAAATGAAATCAACGGATACAGGGAAATTGCAATCTGGAAGGATGGAGTAACTCTTTGACGAATGAAGCTGCTAAGCCTTTGCCTTGTCTTAATGCGGAGTATCTGAAGAATCAACTGCAACCCGAAAGGGTTTTGCAGTTCGGAGAAGGAAACTTCCTGCGCGGATTTGTTGACTGGATGATCGACACCCTGAACAGAAAAGGTTTGTTCAATGGGCGCGTCGTTGTCGTGCAGCCGATTGCACGGGGCCAGGCGGGCATGCTCAACGAACAGAACGGCGTCTATACCCTGCTGATGCGCGGCATGCTGAATGGCGAGGCCGTCGAGAACAAGCAGATCATTACCTCAATCAGCCGCGCCATCAATCCTTATGAAGAGTTTCAGACCTTCCTCGATTGCGCGCATAATCCCAATCTTCGCTTCATCGTTTCCAATACCACCGAAGCGGGCATCGCGTTTAGCGCTGAGGACAAGCCGACCGATCAGCCGCCATCGTCTTTCCCCGCCAAGCTGACGCTGCTGTTGCTGGAGCGCTACAAGGCCTTTAACGGCGACGTGACCAAGGGCTTCATCCTGCTGCCTTGCGAACTGATTTCGCACAACGGCGACAACCTGAAGAAGACGGTTCTGCAAACCGCGGAAAACTGGAAGCTTGATCCGGAATTCATCGCGTGGATCGAGAAAGCCAACATCTTCACCAGCACCCTAGTCGATCGCATCGTGACTGGCTACCCGCGCGACGTGGTTGAAAATCTATGGAAAAAAGCGGGATACAAGGACAATCTCTTCGATACCTGCGAGGCTTTCCATCTTTGGGTCATTCAGGGGCCGGAGTCCATTGAAAAGGAACTGCCGCTGAAGAAGGCCGGGCTGAATGTCGTTTACACGGATGACATCACGCCCTATCGCAATCGCAAGGTCCGCATCCTGAATGGCGCGCATACCAGCACCATGCTGGCGGCGTATTTGTCGGGCAAGGATTTCGTCGGCGACAGCATGGACGATCCCATCCTCTTTGACTTCATGCAGAAGGCGATCTACGAGGAGGTCTTCCCCACGCTTCCCCTCACCAAAAAGGAGTTGAGCACCTTTGCCGAGGCGGTCTTCGAGCGCTTCCGCAATCCTTTTGTTCATCACCCCGTACTGAGCATCTCGCTGAATTCGGTTTCGAAATACAAGGCGCGCGTCCTCGGATCTCTGCAGGACTATCTCGCAGCAAAGGGCAAGATTCCCACGCGCCTCGCTTTTGGTCTGGCGGCTTTGATTGCCTTCTATCGCGGCACGGAAATCAAGGATGGCGCGCTGATCGGCCATCGGGACGGCAAGGAATACCAGATCAAGGACGATTCGATGGTGCTGGAGACCTTTGCCAAGACGTGGAAGGACTTTGACGGTTCGGACGCGGCGATTGCCCGGGTTGTGGACAGCATTCTGAAGCAAAAGGGCTGGTGGGGCAAGGATCTGCGCGAGATTCCCGGCTTTGCCAAAGTCATCGTGGACGATTTGACCCTGATCGAAAAGAACGGCATGAAAGCCGCTATAAGCTCCTTAAAGTAGGTTCTGTTCGATTGACTTGTGCTGCATCTTAAGATGCAGCACAAGGGTGAAAAACCGGGTACATTTGTTGGTATTGCAGGCGAGAGAGTTGGCTTTGTTCAACTCTCTCGCCCGTTTTGTTTCTATAGAATTGTTGACCACATGAGCCACTTGCTGAATTATCTTCAGGTGATTGAATGTGTCAGGGCGCGACTTTAGTCGTGCCGCCAATGCCCCATCCAGACTTTCGGCTTTAGCCGCTGCGGAACGTCAAACAGCAGAAAAAATTGACGCAGGGGCTAAAGCCCAACATCTTTTTGATCATCTCTCAGCACGACTAAAGTCGTGCCCTGACGCTTCTTGCAATCTGCAATTGAATTTTGCATGGGTCTCATACGATATGAATTGCCGGTTCGGGCGTAATTGCGGATTTTTATAAATCCAGCATTTTCCGAGCAGATGGTCGGGTGGTTTATCCTGCTATTTACGCTATGAATGAAGAAATTCCCAATTTGACGGCATTTGATGAAGCTGCGCTGGACCGGGCTTTTGCTACGGTGGAGCAGCAGGCGCGCACGGCTGCTGCTGCGCTCGACAGCGAAGAGGCTGTGGAAGCCTTTCGACTGGAGTGGCTGGGGCGCAAGAAGGGCCGGCTCAACGAGGTTTCCGGCCGCTGGCTGAAGGCCGCGCCGGTCGAGGCCAAAAAGCTGCTCGGCATGCGTTTCAACGCGCTCAAGGCCGTGGTGGAGAACCTGTTGGACGCGGCTCTTGGCTCTGGGCCAACCGACGAGGCGCTGGCCGCCGAAGCTATCGACATCACGCTGCCCGGCACCCGGCGGCTGATCGGAGCCGAGCATCCGATCACCAAGACGCTGCATGAAATCACCAGCGTTTTTGCGGCTCTGGGCTACTCGGTGGGCGTGGGGCCGGAGGTCGAGACCGACTTCTACAACTTTGAGAGCATGAACTTCCCGCCCGGCCATCCTGCGCGCGACACGCAGGACACGCTGGTGATCGCCAACCAGGAACGGCGCACGCAGCGCGACAAGCTACTCTTGCGCACGCACACCTCGCCCGTGCAGATGCGGACCATGGAGTCGCAGCCGCCGCCAGTGCGCATCGTGATTCCCGGCAAGGTGCACCGCAACGACGCGGCCGACGCCACCCACTCGCCGATCTTTCATCAGGTGGAGGGGCTCTGTGTGGACACCAACATCACCTTCAGCGATTTGAAGGGCACGCTGGACTATGCCATGAAGGCGCTGTTCGGCTCGTCGGTGAAGACGCGCTTTTTCCCGTCGTTTTTCCCTTTCACGGAGCCCTCGGCCGACGTGCAGATCAGTTGCATTTTCTGCGGTGGCAAGGGCTGCCGCAAATGCAAGGATTCAGGCTGGATTGAGCTACTGGGCTGCGGCATGGTGGACCCGGCGGTCTTCGCCTTTGCGGCGGAAAAGCAGCCTGCGTATGACTCCAAGAAGATTTCCGGCTTTGCATTTGGGCTGGGCGTCGAGCGCATCGCGATGATGAAATACGGCATCAGCGAAATCGGCCAGTTCTTCGCGGGCGACATGAGGTTTTTGGAGCAATTCGCATGATTCGTTCAGAACTAGTTCCGAAAAGAATTGTGCTAAGCCGGAAGGGCTTTGACTCATCTTACGGTGGCTGTGCTAGTCCGATCATTGATGGGCGGATGTTTAGTCTACCAATCCCTGAATACCATCCTAAGAAGAGTCAATTGCGCTATGGCGAGCTGCGCAATAGGCAAGGGGCAGAAATTGCTAACTTGGCCAACCAACTCTCGAATGGGCGAATTCAAGATACCCAGCTATTGCATCTCGATCCAGACCTTCGTGTCGAGTTGCGCGATGAAAAATACGCACATTTTCCATTTACGTTTGGGCAAAGTGGTTCTTCGCAAAGCGAGTTGAGGGATACTACGACCGGAGACTTGTTTCTTTTTTTTGGCTGGTTCAGAGAAGCCAGAAAGGGCGCAGAACAGTATGAATTCTGCCGAAACAGTCCAGATATTTTTGCGATATGGGGGTGGCTTCAAGTTGAAGAACGACTAGAGCTACCGGAAGAACTGGCAAGAGCTCAGGAAATAGCTCCTCATCATCCGCATGTTGCACATTGCGTAGAGAAAAACAATTGCCTGTATGTAGGAATGCAGTCGTTGAGATTTTTGGTAGATTTGCACGGTGCTGGAGTTTTCACGACTCTCACGGATGATCGTTGCTTGAGCGATAAGCAGTTGGATTTGCCGCCACGAAAGAGGCCACGTACAAATTGGAGACTCCCTGCATTCTTTAAGAATATGCACATGACGCACGTTCCTCATCTTTCAGAATGGAAACTCTCTGATGACTGCGAGAGTATTTTGGGTACGGCTGCGAACTACCCCGGGCAGGAATTCATTTTTGAAACTAAAGGCCATGAAAACGATGTAGCTAAATGGCTCGAAGGCATTTTTAATGAAAAACGGCGGCAATACTTATGAAAATACTTACTAAATGGTTGCGGGCATACCTGCCGGGATTGCCGGTGGACGATGCAAAACTCGCGGAAGATCTTACCCTGCGCGGCATTGCCGTCGATGGCGTTTATCCGCTCGGCGAGGGCAACGGCTCGTACTACGAGATGGACGTCACCACCAACCGCGTTTACGCCATGAATCACTACGGCGTGGCGCGCGAGGCGGCGGGTGTCTACGGCCTGACGCTGCCCGCGCTCGACTTTCCGTTGCCCGCAGCGAAGCCAGCCAAGCAGCCGTATTCCGTGCGCATCGAAGCCGAGGATGCCTGCGGGCGGTATACGGCGCGAGTCTTGCGCGATATCACCATCACCGATTCGCGGGACTGGTTTCCCGGCGCGGAAGTTTCTACTTATTTCAAATTGCTGGAGCAGAAGCAAATCTCCAATGCCGTCGACGCCACCAACTTTGCGTGGCTCGCGATGGGCCAGCCGACGCACGTCTTCGATCTGGACAAACTCGAAGGCGGCATCGTGGTGCGGCGCGCGCGCAAGGGCGAACGGCTGAAGACGCTGGACGGCATCGAGCGCACGCTCGACCCGGAAGACCTGATCATTGCCGACGAAGTCAAGCCTCTGGGGCTAGCCGGAGTGATGGGCGGCTGGGACTCGATGATTACGCCCACGACAAAAAATGTTCTGGTGGAGTCGGCTTGGTTTGATCAGATGACAGTTCGCCGCACGGCGCGCCGCCACGGTCTGCACACCGACGCCAGTCATCGCTACGAACGCGGCGCGGACTTCAATGCCGCGCCCGTCGGATCGGCCCTGGTGAGCAGCATTCTGCTGGCCAGCGGCGGTTGGATTGCGGGCGATCTGGTGGACGTGCGCGTTTCGGCGCTTGAAGCCCGCACCGCCAAGCGCCAGCCGGTTTCGCTGGCGCTCAGCGAGGTGCATCGCATTCTGGGCACGACCGTGGACGAGGAGGGCATTACCGCCGCCACCGTCGAGGGGGTGCTGAAGGGGCTGGGCTGCGGTCTGGTTGCGGGCAAGGACGGCGCTTCCTGGCAGGTCACGCTACCCAGTTGGCGTCTTGATCTGGAGCGCGAAATCGATCTCACTGGAGAGGTGGCGCGCGTCTTCGGCTACGACCGCCTCGCGAACACCTTGCCGGCCTTCGGCGGAGGCGTTCACGAGCTACCCTGGGCTCAAAGCGAGCAGGCGGTTCGCCAGACGCTGCGCTCCGCGGGATTTCATGAAGCGATTGCCAGCACTTTCTGCTCCGCAGCAGAAGCCGCTCTGACGGCGCCGCAGCCGGGACTGGTGGTTCCGCTGGGCAATCCGCTTAGCGAGGAGGCGGGTGTGATGCGTCCCTCTCTCGTGCCCGGAATGCTGACGATGATTGCAGGCAACCTGCACCGCGATGTCAGCGACGTGCGCCTTTTCGAGTTGGGCACGGTCTTCAGCGGCGCCGCCGTCAACGGCACAGTGGAAAAGGTCGAGGAGCGCCCGGCGGTGGCCTTCGGTGCCGTGGGCAGCCTGCCGGAGCAGAGCCCGCTGCACGCGGCGCGCTTGATCGATTTTCACGATGTGAAGGGCGTGGTCGGGCAGGTGGTGGCGCGCTTCCAGTCGCGGACTGCCTACTTTGACCGCTTCGATGCCGAGGCGGGAATCACGCCCGAGTGGCTGCATCCCTATCGCAGCGCGCGTGTGACCGTCGACGGCATTACAGTGGGCTGGTTCGGCCAACTGCATCCGCGCGAGGCCGCGGCACGCAAGCTGAAGGAGCCCGTGCTGGTGGGCGAGCTTTATCTCGACCGGCTGTACAAGCTCCCCTTGCGCGAGCCGGCGGCGAGGGATGTTTCGCGCTTCCAGCCGGTTCGCCGCGATTTCTCGCTTGTTCTGGATAACAGCATTGCGTGGGAGAGGATTGACCGCGCGGTGGCTGGACTGCAAATTCCCGAACTGGTGGAGTGGCGGGTGCGCGAGGTCTTTCGCGACGCCAAGCGGGCGGCGGGCGAATACTCGTTGCTGCTGGGCACAACCTTCCAGGCGCTGGACCGCACCCTCCGCGAGGAGGAATTGCAGGGCTTCCAGGCACGGGTGGTCGAGGCTGTTGGCAAGGTTGGGGCGCGACTACGGAGTTAAGGCAGAGATACAAACGCAATCGGCGTTATACTTGCACGGATATGTTCGAGACACCTGCGCGCGGAGGCTTTTTGATGACGGAGTCCTTTTGGGAATCTGAGGTTGCGGAAGAGAAACAGCCGGAGGAGCCGGTGGAGAAACCGGCTGAAGAAACGGCCGAAGAAGCCAGCTCCCTGGCATTGAGTGTGGATGAATTTTCCGCGCTTGAAGAGCGGGTTCTGCGTGCGGTGGACCTGGTGAAGCGTGAGCGGCAGACCCGCGCCGCAGCCGAGGAGCGCGTCAGCCAGGTGGAAGCCCAACTGCGCGAGCAGGCGCCCGTGGCCGAGAATTTACAGAAGGAAGTCGAAGGTCTGCGCACCGAGCGCGATCAGGTGCGGCAGCGCATCGAGCGGCTGCTGGCTCAGTTGGATGCGCTGGAACTGTGAGGTCTGCCTTGGCACGGGAAGAATCCAGCAACGCAAATGCGTATGTAACAGTTGAAATCTACGACCAGACCTATCACCTCTCTGGCCAGGATCCGGAACAGATTCGTCGCCTGGCTGAGCTGGTGGATGCTCGGATGCGCGCGGTCGCCGCGCATGGCAAAACGGTGGACTCGCTGCGCGTGGCCGTTCTGGCCGCTCTGAATTTTGCCGACGAGCTGTCGCGGGCAACCGAGGCCGGCAGCGCCAATGCGCAGTTGGGCCACATACGCGCGCGCAGCCTGAGCGGTTTGCTTGATCAGGTGCTTGAAGACGAACGCAAGACCGGCTCGTAGACGCTGCTCCATTTTGAGAAAGTGATTCCCAGAAGTTGCGAAACCGAGCTGTAGCACAGCGCGTCCATCCCGCGCAAGACTTGCATTTCCCAGCCGGGACACATAGTATCCGCAATAGAAGCCGGCCTGCAAAGCTGGTGAGGATGTGCTGGAAAACCCACAGTGAAATGAACAGGGGCTTAACTCGACAATCGGTTCTGTGTGCAGTGTCCGCCAGTCCGGAATGCCTAATGAACCGCGGAAAGCTCCACCGTCTATGGACGGGTTCGCCAGCACGTCAACCACGACCTCGTGGCTCGGCTTCTAACCTATTTGAATGCACAAGTTTCGACGTTGTTTTGAGTGCCAAAAGCGTTGTCGAATGGGATAGATCGAAAAGTGAGCGCCGAAGCGTGGCGGGATTTTGAGACATTTCCAACTTGATCTGCGGGCCTTGCCCGGATGGCGAAATTGGCAGACGCAGCGGACTTAAAATCCGCAGACCGCAAGGTCGTGGGGGTTCAAGTCCCCCTCCGGGCACCAACAAAACAAAAGATTTAGATAAGATATGGCCACCTGAGCAAGGTGGTCATTTAAGTATCGGTAGCCAATTTAGTAGCCAAGTGGTATTCTGCATGGCATCGGAGGATTTTGCCATGCCGAGAAAGCCGAGGGAAAAGAAACACCGGGGCGTTTTTGAGCGCGAAAGCGGAAGCGGGATCTACTGGGTCCGCTTTATGGACGTGGACGGCAAACGGAAATCTCGCTGCGTCGGCAATTTCTCGGACGCGGTGAACTTCTACGAGGCAGAGAAGGTTCGCATCCGGAAGCATATTCTGGCCCCTGTCGCCGGTCACCGGGGCGTGCGCTATACCCAGTTGGTCGATGAGGCCCTGAAGTTCAGTGAAGCCTCCCACCGGGATCAGCGTTCCTTCGCACAGCGGATAGAGTTTACACGGGAGCATTTTGGCCAGCGTGTGGCAGACTCCATCACTCCTGCTGACATTGCGGATTGGTTTACCAAAATGGCCGATGAGCGGAATTGGACTCCTGCCACAATCAACCGCTACCGCGCGGCCATGTCCAAAGCGTTCAAAATCGGCATCCAGAACGGCAAGGTTACGTCAAATCCGGCGAGGCTTGTTCCCCAACGGAAGGAACCCGCCGGGAAGCTGCGGTTCCTCACAGAAGAAGAGGAGGTCCGGCTCCGCCTGGCGCTGAAGGGACGTCCGCACAGCATTCCTCAGCTTGATATTGCTCTTCACACAGGGATGAGGAAGTCCGAGCAGTTCAGCGTGACCTGGGACCAGGTGGACTTTGTCCAAAAGTACATCCACTTGAACGTAACCAAGAATGGCTCCGACAGATACGTGAGCCTCAACTCCGAGGCGATTCGGGCGCTGAATTCGCTCAAGGAAACCCATGCGCGGCTGAAGTTGCCGGAAGATTCAACGCTTTTCGTGTCGGCGCAGAACAAGCCAATGGCAGACCCGCGTGAATGGTTCGCGTCAGCGTGCGAGGAAGCCAAGATTCAGGGTGTCACTTGGCACACGCTCCGGCATACGTTCGCATCCCGGCTCGTGATGGCAGGTGTGGATCTGAAGACAGTCCAAGATCTGATGGGGCACAAAACCATTGCCATGACGGCACGCTAGCTTCGCCAAAAGCAGCGCGTGACCCACGCCAATTTCGTTGGCGTAGAAAGCATCGACCGCAGCGGGCACAAGGTCAACCAATTTCAACCTTGAAGCCACAAAAACGGGAGATTTTCCGACACGCGCTCCGATCTGCTCAATGCTATACTTCGGCTCCTCAAGCGCCAAAAGCCGCGCGAAGCCTTCGGCCTCTTCCATCGGGTGAATCTCGGCGCGTATCAGGTTTTCAACTAGCTGCGCCTCCAATACTTCGGCATCGCTCATCTGCTTGATGCGTACCGGCACGGTGACGGCCTCGGCCATCTGCGCGGCGCGGTAACGCCGTGCACCGGCCACGATCTCGAAGCCGTTTTCAGTGAGTGGCCGGACAAGCAAGGGCGAAAGTACTCCCTGGCTGCGAATGCTGGCGGCAAGTTCTCGAAGACTAACATCGTCAAAGACACGGCGGGGATTGGTCTTCGATTCATTAAGCAGGGCGAGCGGAAGCTCGCGGTATTCAGTGGCATTGATAACGGTCGTTTCCATGATTCATTGCTCCTTTCGAGCGGTTGAAGGGTGAGGGCGCGCGGAGCGGGGACACGTCGGGCGTGGGTCCGCTCCGCAGGGAGCGGACTAGCCGTGAATCGACTTGTCCGTAAAGGCTTCGATAAAACCCTGAGCGCGAAGATTGCGGTCCCACTGCCGCGCAAAGGTTTCATGCTGCCGGTGAAGGTCGGGAACGAAAACATAGTTCTCGCCGTCCCGATAGCGCGAATACTCCTCGACGCCGAGATAGTCATTTCGAAAATAGAAACCCGATAATGACAATCCGCAAAGCGGCGGTTTCACTAACTCGAAACACATCTCCGGGTCGCGCATCAGGTCGCCGTTCTGCTCGCCGTAGTGCGCAATGGAGATTGCGGGCAGTCCGGTCGGCCCTGGCTCTGGCGTGGCTTCGATGACAAGCGCCATGAAGGGCGGATTCTCGATCTTGAGATAGAGCGTGGGCCGGTAGCCTCCGGCCCGCTCCAGAATGCGGAGGATGGTTTTCATTACGCCACCTCCGCCATTTCGTCCCCTGTCTCTGGTGTTGTGACAGAAGAGGCGGTCAGTTTGCCGGACGGTTCGCCGGTGATGGCGTCAAGAATGACCGCTGATGTGCGCTGAATGACTTTAAGACTTTCGGCCAGCAATGCGGCATTTCCTGCGTACATCTGGATGTAGTCCGAAGAGGCGCGGCCCATCTCAAGGCCGATAGCTTGGCCCACGATGAACGCGACGGCCTCGGCCTCGGTTTCGCGCACGGTGGCGGTGGTCTTGGTGCGCCGTTCTGTTTTGTGAAGATATTCGTGCGCCAACTCGTGTACCAAAGTCACGACTTCTTCAGCGGGCGATTGGCCGGGCAGAATGGCAATCTTTCCGCCGTAGCTGACGCCAAGAGCGGGCGCAATGTTCTCCGTGTATTCGAGGGCGATATTCTGCGAATCGAGAAAGGCAATCAGCCGGTCGCGGTGTTCGCCTACTTCGCCGGTGATGTTGTGCTCGAACTCGGGCAGGTCCGCGCCTTCGGTCTGCGCCACATCGAAAACGTAGACGGCGCGGAAGCCAATCAGCATGGGCGCGGGCTTGCCGGTGTCGTCCTGCGTGCGGGCGTGGTCGGCGTCATCTTTTCTGCGCCGGTGTCCCACCATCGGGGCGAGAATCTGGATTCCCTTTTCGCCGCGCTTCACAAACCGGCCCAACTCCTTCCACGTATAGAACCCGGCGACTCTGGTCGCTGTTGGGCGTTGTCTCGCAATGCTCAAAATGTTCCCGAAAGAATAGGCATGGAAACGGGCCATTGCCGCGAGATATGCGGTCAGCGTTTCGCTTTTGCCCTCTTCAAGCTGCTGGAGCAGGTAATCTACGGCTTGCTTGATGAGTTGCTGCGTGGGGTTGTCGCGCTGCGTGGTGCGCTGCTGGTAAGGGGAATCACTGCGTAGCGTCGCATTGTTGCTGTGCGGCGCGGTGGTGGTGGCGTTGCTGCTGGGGCTGGTAGCTGCGTAGGTCATGATTTTCGTCTCCTTCGGAGTGAGATTTGCCGTTTTTAAGCCCTGGTAGGGCTAAAAAAAGACATTCATTTCATGACTGGCGAATTGGGCGCAGAGAGGCGCTGTCAACTCCCGAAGCCCGCAAGGGGCGCGGAAGCGAGCACGGCGGTTTCTATGCCGCGCGGAGCTGCACAAGCGGAGTTGACAGAAGGAGCCGAACGGAGCCTATAGTTCGCCGGGAAATGAATGTCGAACCGGTGGTCCAGCCGAAGGCTGCACTGAATTGTTTTTTAGGGGCGGGCGTTGCGGGGTAGGAACAGACCCCGCAGGGATGGGGAGAGGAAGACGCCAGTTTGATCGGCGGCTGAAGCGAGGGAAGGTGCTCCTTCCCTGTAAATGAACCTGAGAGGCATCTACAGGGAAGAAGATTCGGTACGATAGAAGCCGTTATCCTTGTACAAGACCTTGGAAGGTCCGATTGATCTGAACCACATCATGCGGCACGAGCACATAGCGCCATGGCTTATCGCTTTCGCTCGACGCACGCTTGCACCATTCCGTGGCGGCTTTTGCTTTCTTCTGGACATCCGTCGATTCGACCTCGCTGGCCCGTTTGATCTCGCAAAGATAACGGCTGCCCTTCGTCTCAACGATAAAGTCCGGATTGTAGTTGTCTTCTTCCGCGTACTGGATCTTTAGCAGATCCTTCGATGGTCTGAGCCATTTAACCACGTCGTCATCGTCTTCGAGTATCGTTGCGAAGCGCCGCTCTGTGTCCGAATCGAATTTAACTGTCTCGTAGCAGCATTTAGAGAATCCGCCAAAAGCCATGCTGCGAATATAAAGTTTATCCTCGACTGGCTGCCGGAAGTTCCGTGCGTCCTTTCCAAGTTCAACTTCTGCGCCGCTCGAACTGAGCTGCTGAAATCCTCGCGCCACCTTAAACCGGTATTCCGTCGCCTTCTCGACATAATGCTGATTCATCTGCGTGTGAACCAAACGGACAAGTTCGCTCTGGTGATATTGCAGGACATTGCGGACATCATCTTCGTTCGACAGGTAGGACTGGATATGCCGAACGAGCTGCCCGGCGAGCTTATAAAGCAACTGCGCATGGTCGTCATAACTGATGTCATCCATGTCAATCAGACCACGGACAATGTAGTTTTCCAATCGCGGCTCCTGCACCACGCCATCGCCGCTGACGATACGGAATCGCTGGTTATCCGTCAACCGCTGGATTAGCAAATCTTTGGCGACTGGAGGATAATGAACGCTGCTGCAATCCAGATCAAAATCATCGTAGCCAACTATCTGTTCTCCAGATGGCACAACGGTGATTTTGGGTATATCAATCATATGGTCCACATAGGCATTGGTTGCCCGATTCACAATCGCCGGAACATCCACTGGTTCAACAATCCCTGTCAATTCGCCTTGAACAGGGCGAATCTCTTCCATGACTCTGGCTACAATCTTCTGTTGCACATCGGGAGCTTGCAAATCTGCCGAGTGGCGTAGCCGCTCAAAATCGCGGTGAATCACGTGATACATTGCCTCTGCCACCTTACGCTCTGGCTCGGTGGCAAAAAGGGGTCTCTGAAGGGCGGTCGAGAGTTGCGCGCCATCACTGGACACTGGCGGCGGAGTAATGCCAAGCACAGACAGAATCGTTGGTCTGATAGTTATGGCCTGCGTCGGCGTGTCGGGGATGTCGCGGCCAATCACAATGCCTGTCCGGATAATCGAATCTGGATCGTTGGCGTGCTCCACAATCTCTTGAAAACGGTCATGCGAAACGATGGTAAGCCGGTCCACATCGGCCACGCCGGTTCGCTTGCCGTATGGCAAACGAAGCCCGCGCCCGATCGATTGCTCGACCAGCGTCTTCGAGTTCGCGGCGCGCAGCGGAACGATGGTGTAGAGGTTGGTCACGTCCCAGCCCTCTTTCAGCATATTCACGTGGATCACGATCTCGGTCGGATTGGCGGGGTCCTCCACGCTTAGCAATTGCTGCACCGTCTCGTCCTTCTCTTCGCCGCTCTGGTTCGAGTGAACTGTGATGACTCGCCCCTTGTAGCGGCCTTCAAAGAAGTCGTCCGCCTCGATCTTCTGCCGCAACTCGTCCGCATGGGTCGTGTCTTTGGCTATAACCAGCATGAACGGTTTTACCAGCGGGCGGCCTGTCTCTCTGGCATAGATGTCGAGTTGCACCTTGGTGTGTTCGTGAATGCGGATGCCATCTTGAATTTTCAGGGTTTCGAGCGCACCCTCATCGTAGTTTTCCTTGATGAAGTTCTCGCGCGTTAGTACGGATGGCTCCTTCACAAAGCCGTCTCTAAGCGCAGAGGCCAGTGGGTAGCTGTAAATCACATTTTTGAAATCGATTGTGTGATTACCTGCTTCGATCTGCGGTGTGGCTGTCAGTTCCAAACCAAGAATCGGTTTCAGTTCGTTGATGGCGCGCATTCCGGCCTTGCCCCGGTAGCGATGCGACTCATCCATCAGCAGGACCAGATCGTCCAGTTTCGACAGGTACTCGAAGTAACTCTCGCCGATATATTCCTGCAACCGCTTGATGCGTGGTTCCTTGTCACCGCGAACTTCCGAGTTGATCTTCGAGATATTGAAGACGTTGATATAAACGCCAGTACCTCCGAAGAGGTCGGCGGAGCGAATGCCGCGACCGTTCTCGTATGTGTCGCCAGTGATAATCTCCGGCGGCTCAATCGTAAAATCGGAGAGTCCCTGGAAGACGTATTTCGGCGTACCGGGCGTGAAGTCGGCAGTCAGTTTTGAATAGATCGTCAGATTCGGTGCCAATACAAAGAAGTGCCGGATGCCCCATGCCTGGTTGAGATAGGCAATGAATGCGCCCATTAGTCGCGTCTTGCCTACGCCCGTTGCCAGCGCAAAGCACAGCGATGCAAACTCGCGCTCGAAGTCGGTGACGGAAGGAAAGATGTCGTGGATTGCCTCCAAAGCCTGAGCGGCATCCGTGTCTTTGGTCAATGGGAGCAGTTCACAAACCTTGTCGAGAATCTCCAACGACTCCCGCTGCGGTGAACGCAGGCTCAAACGGTTGGCAATCGCCCAAAGTTTCTGCTTCGCGTCTGCGCTCATTCCGCACCCCCATTATCGTTATCGCCAAAAAGACTTGGTGTGGAGTCTCGCAGCACTCGCCGTCGCCGCGCCTGTTTCGGTTCCAATCGGGTCTCGCTTGCAGAGAGATCGGGAACAGGTTCCGGCGCTTGGGGCAGATTGGCGACGTTCAGGCTGTAATCGTCATGGCCCCACTCGCATTTGTGCAGCACGGCCAGCGGAATCTTCTTCAGCGTCAAGTTCGGGAAGGCGTCTGCCTTGCCTCGGAAGGCCGCGCAGCAAATCAGCAAGGAACGCTTCTTGCCCACTTCCTCGCTCAACGCGGCCAAGTGGTCTCGGGTCATCGTCTGCGTTGTGACGTAAATGAAGTCCGTCTCGGTGGAGCAACCTTGCTGCCAGTAGACCCCTTCGCTCGGCGCATAGGTAAAGCCCATCAGCTTGCACATGGCCTCGGCCAGCCGAATCTCAGCTTTGCACTTCGGGCAGGTGATTGTGGGTTCAGCAATAGTGCTCATGTCAGACTCCAGCGAATGCGAAAAAGAGGATTTTCCTTCTGTCCCTTGGTCATACGCGCTTCAATGTCCGCGATCAGGGCGTCTCTCTTGTCCTCGACCTCGTCTTGCGCGACAAAAAGGTCTTTCCGCTTTTGGTTGCGGGTGGATTGCAGCGTCTTGAGCGCACGTTGATGAACAAGTTTGTCTTCAAGCGTAGCAGCGGTGGCAGACGCCCGCTTGGTCTCGCGTATTTGCAGGTCAAAGTCCTTGATCTCTTGTTCGAGACCAAACTTCAGGTCTTCGCTCCACCGGTCGAGTTTACTCGTCTCCTGATCTAACCAACTATTATTGCGGAGGCCGATCTCCTCAAGGATGCGTTCTTTTTGCGCCTGGAGCTGCTCGTCGAGTGCGGGGACCGGCACCGGCAATACTGGCTGGCCCATTTCGGCGGGAAGATCGAAGAGCCGCATACAGGCAACAGCGTCAAGCGGCTCTCCACTGTCCTCGATCCCGGCGAAGAGAATATGCTCCTCGGACTCGAAGGATTCCACTGCGAATTTGGAACAGACCAGCCAGCCGGATTGTCCGATGTGTGGCTCAAGGATGGAAAGGTGTTTCCCGCTCCTGGTGAGATCAAAGCATAGTTCGACGGGCGGCGTGTCGAGACAGAGACATTTTTCGAGTACACGTTGCGCGAGCTGGTGCCCTACACGATATGTGTTGGCATCCGCGACGTTCCGGCCCATCCGGTAAGGTCCTGGGTTGATGGATTCGCTCGGAAAAGGATTCCGCTCCAGCATGAAGCTATATCCAGCGCCGTCGAAACGAGCATAGGGCTGAAGATAGAAGAGCGTGACCTTCCAAAGCCGTTCCTCGAAGCGGCTGCGCGAGTTGCCGGCCTCAATGCGAACCTTTTCGATGACCTCCTGGTCGAAATTGTTGAGCAATTGCTCTTGCGCGACGGAACGAGCTTCCGATACTTCCGACTCCAATTCCTTTTGTAGTGCGTCGAACTCGAACTCAATCTGTTCCGGTGTCCGGCACTGCTGATAAATGCCGACAATGCGCTTCTCGAAGTCCACGCCGGATTGAACAGCGCCTAAAACTTCATCGGAAGCGCCGAAGACACCATCAAAGAGTCGAAACTTCTGGTCAAGAATCTGATAAATGCGAACGTCGGCGGCATTGGCGCGGTTGAGAAAGTTAACGACAACCACGTCATATTTCTGGCCGTATCGATGGCAGCGGCCAATTCGTTGTTCGATGCGCTGCGGGTTCCACGGCATATCGTAGTTGACGACCAAATTGCAGAACTGAAGATTGATGCCCTCGGCCGCAGCCTCAGTGGCAATCATGATACTGGCTTCATCACGGAAATACTCGACGAGAGCGGCGCGCTTATCCGCAGTTGGCGAGCCGGTGATTTGGTCAGTTCCCTCGTGGCGCTTTTGCCAGTTCCGGTAAATCTCCGCGCTCTTCGGATCACTATTCGTTCCGTTGAAGAGAACAACTTTGCCGGTAAACTCCGACGATTCGAGTAGCCGGAATAGATACTCCTGCGTGCGACGTGACTCGGTAAAGATAATCGCCTTTTGCTGGAGAGAACCATTCTGGTGATTCGCGCGAGCCAGGTTTGCAGCCTCGAAACCTTTGCGAAGAGCACTGAGCAGGACCTCGCCCTTTGAGTTCTTTTGAATGCTTTTCGCCAATGTATAAAACTTACGGAGCTTTTCTTTTTCGGTCCGAAGCTCTTCACGCTGCTCTGGAGAAAGCTGCTGAGCAGTATTCGGCTGGTTGGCATCTTCATCCGGTTCATCTTCCAACCACTCGTCTTCCACCTCCGGGAGTGACTCGAAGTTTTCGCCAAGATCGTCTGGAGGCGCATCCAGAGCAGCCTGTGCCTTTTCAGCAGCTTCAAGCTTGTTTGCGAGCCCTAGCAGAGTGTCCGAGATTGCATAGGTTGAAGAGGCCAGCAGTTTGCGCAGAATAAGCGTCATCAGTTGACGCTGACTGGCAGGAAGAGCGTAAAGGCGCGGGGATTGCAGATATTCGGAAACCAGCGAATAGAGCCGCTGTTCGTCGTCGTTAGGCGTAAATTCTTGAACCAGAGCGTGACGGTTGGTGTAGCTGATATACGGAAGAACCTGCCTGCGAAGAGTCCGTTGGCAAATGGGCCGGATGCGCTCTCGAAGTGCGCGGTAATTATCGGGTGTATTCATCCGCGAGAACTGACTGCGGAAGCTCCGCAAGTCGCCAAAAGTAAATTCATCAACAATGCTGACGAGTCCGTATAACTCAAGGAGAGAGTTCTGAAGCGGCGTTGCAGTAAGGAGAGTTTTCGGACGATCAGCGATGGCAGATTTTATTGCACTGGCAATCTTGTTGCTTGCCTTGTAGACATTGCGAAGCCGGTGCGCCTCATCGATGACGACAAGATCCCAAGGCGTCTGTCGAACATATGCGTCCTTCGTCCTGACAAACTGAAAAGAACAGAGAACAATCTTGGGTTGGTCGAAAGGATTCAGATTTCCGTTTTTGATCTCTTCATTGAAGGTCTTGGTTTCGAGAATGGCTGACGGCAGGAAGAATTTGTCGGCAAGTTCCTGCCCCCATTGTTTCCGCAAATTGGCCGGGCAGATGACGAGCAGGTGTCGGCGGCGTTCAGCCCAACGCTGAGAAAGAAGGATTCCAGCCTCAATCGTCTTGCCGAGACCGACCTCATCTGCCAGAATCGCGCCTCGGGAAAGCGGGGACCGAAAGGCAAAGAGCGCGGCTTCTACTTGATGTGGATTTAAGTCAACCTGAGCGTCCGCCAGAGCCGATGTCAGACTATCAATCGACGCCGAACTGGACCGCTTGGTCAGTTCGTGGGCAAAATACCGGGCATGGTAGGGCGTCAGGTCCATTTGTCTTGCAAATCGCAGAAAAACAACGTATTACACCCTCATCTCCGCCAATTCGGCGGCGAGGGCGCTTGCATAAGACCTTCAGAATCAAAGAGTCCACGTTGCTCTCCATGATAAGGGGTTTGAGCGCCGTTGGAACAACAAGATGCGAAAACGGCGCTGAACGAGCATTGTGAGGTTCTATTTGCTTTTTCCTGCCGACAGACGCTGTTGCTCCAATTCCCGACGGGAGCGGTCCAGTTCTTCTGCGATGACCTTCTCGTCCGGTAAAACAGTTTGGTACTCGGATGCGAGAATCTTGTTGGGAAGATTGTCCAGCGAGTAGCGGGCTTCAGCAGCACCTTTCTCTGCGCACAGAATCAGACCGACGGGCGGGTTCTCGCCAGGTTTTGTCCAATTCTCGCGGGCATAGTTAAGGTACATGTGCATCTGACCGGCGTCAGCGTAGCTGAACTTGCCAATCTTCAGATCGGCCAAGAGCAAACACCGCAGCCGACGATGAAAAAAAACGAGATCGACGCGGAACCAATTGTCGTCGAGGCGAAGCCGCCGCTGGCGACCGACAAAGGCGAAATCGTCGCCTAACTCCAGCAGAAAATCGGTGAGATGCCGGATCAGCGCCTCCTCCAGATCCGACTCGGAGTATTCGTCCTTGAGGTCGAGGAATTCCAGTACGAACGGGTCTTTGATGGCCTCTTCGGGCGTGATCGCATCGGATGACTCGGGAGTTTGTGCCTTCTCCAGCATGGCGGCTTTGTTCTTGGAAAGGGCAATACGCTCGTAGAACTGGCTTCCGATCTGGCGGTCGAGTTGGCGGACTGACCAGCCTGAGCGAAGAGCCTCGGACTCGTAAAATTTCCGGGCGTCTGGATTCTTGACGGCGAGCAGCCGGACATAGGCAGACCACGGCAACGGGAACTGGCTAGCAATGCCTACTGGACTCAAAGTGTTTTTATCTATCTCATTGATTAAATGCGGGGTGGAAGATTTTTCAGACAGTGTCTGAAAAATTACCTTCTCAGGCCATACCAAGAAAAATCGCTTCATTTGGCTGAGATTCACAACACCGAATCCGCGGCCAAACTGGGACGAGAGATCGTTCGCGAGCTGCTTAATCAGTTCGTCTCCGTACTTGGCTCTCGCCTCACCTTGTTGCTCCAACTCAACAATTCTTCGTCCAATCTCCCAATAGGTCGCTGTCATGATTGAATTGACATTGCGGGCGGCGGCGGATCGGGCTGCCTTGAGCAGCTCGACGATTCCAGTGCGGATATGTTCATAGTTCTCAGGCATGGTCGTCAGGTTGGTCATCGAAATCCTCCGTGCTTCGAGCCGCGTAGTGAACGCGGGCTGTGGAGGCGGGTGACACCTCCATTCTATTGGACCTGTACATCCGAAACTCAGCTAATGCCTATTCCCTGAACGGCGGCGGCGCTCTGTGCAACTTTGAGCGCGGATGTCTTGGAGATGTCGGTGCTGAGTTGTGGGGCGAGTTGGGCGAGATTGTTAGTGAAGATTTGCGCATCATGCGAAGCGCGTGAGACAGAGACGTAGGCAAAGCGGGTATTGATGAGTTCGGGATGGACATTGGTGTCCATGTTGACCAGGACGCGCTCGGAGGTGAGACCCTGCGAACTGTGCGAAGTGACGGCGTAGCCGTGATCGAAGTGACGCATTTCTGCCGGATCAAAGGTGACCGCCCTGTCTTTGCCGCCGTCCATGTGGACGGTCACTTTGTTGTTCTCGCCGATCTTCTGGATGGTTCCAAGGTCGCGGTTGGCGACTCCCAGCTCACGATTCGGCGCGGTGAATTGCAGCCGGTCGCCCACAGCAAATTCGCGCTCGATCTCGTGGTAAGCGGAGATACCGTGCAAACGGGCAGGGTCGTAGGTAACTTGCTGGCCATCCGGCTTCTCGACGGCCAGAAGATTCGATTTTGAATCGGTCGAGACCACTCGCGCGTAGCTGTGCTGCTCGATGCCGAGGGTCTTGCTGCCACGCTGGTAGTGGAGCACATCGCCATGCCGCGTCGCAGCGCATCGCGGAAGAGGGCGCGCTCATCGGTAACAGCCTCGCGCTCGAAGCTGCGTTCGCGGGCGAAGGTCACGGCTTCCTGGGCGGCCTTCTGCGTCTTCTCTGGAGCGCGCTCGGCCGATTTCTTCTGGCTACGCTCGCGCGCTGCGGCCACAACCTGATTCGGCTGATTTCCGAACTCTGCGGCCAGCTTGCGGTGCGCCGCGAGCACCTCGGCGGGCGACTGAATCTGCTTCTTGTCGCGCGTTGCGTGGGCGGCGATTTCTGCCGCCTCGTAGCCGGAGAGACCGTTATTCTGCATGTGTGCGAGGATCTGATTCTGGCGCTGGCTCGAAGCGTCAAGATACTCCTGCGAATACCCCTTGATCTCCGGTGCGCCGCTTCTACCGGGCGCAATCTCGTAGCCAAGTTCGTGCAACCGGAAGGTCAACTCCGACTGGTAGACGGCAGTGGCGAACTGCTGCGACTCGAAGAGGCTCTGCGGCTGGAGCGCCCGCGCCTGCTTTCCGTTCTCGACGCCATCGGCGCGCTCAGTGACATTGAAGATGACAGCGTGCGTGTGAAGCTGCGGCGCGGCGTAGCCATCGACGGGACGCGATGTGTCGTGCTCGAATTTCGCGACGATGAATTGGCCGGTGGACTCTGCGGGATGGTTGCCACCGATCCGCGCTTGCGTGTACCGCTCCAACTCGCCGAGAGCGGTCGTGACAGCCATGCGATGAGCTTCGCGGACCCGGCTGTCGCCGCCTACAAGAGCCGTCAAGGACAAGGACTTGGGCGCACTGAAGGTCGCATCCCATCCGGCGCGGTGCTCGACGGATTTGACTGTTTTGCCGTCGGCTCCTTGATACTCGAAGGATTGCCGATGCTGGACAAGCTGCTCGCCGGTTTGCGGGTGCTGACCGTCCGAGAGCCGGTGGAACTCTTCGCTTCCAACGGCTCCGGCGAGACCGTATTTCTCGGCGAGCTGGCCCTGCCATTCGCCCTGCACGGTCTGTCCCTGGCTCCAGTAACTCTGGTCCGGCGAAGTGAATTCCTGCTTGTGGTAGTTTTCGAGCTTACCTGCGGAGAGTGCTTTCGAAATTTTCAGCATAGCTCAGTCTCCCAATGAGAATCCGCTTTGGATGGACTCGGCGCTTTCTTCGATGACCTCGTCCTCTGCCGATTTCTTCGCCAGCGTCTTTGGGTCGAAGCCGAGTTCGTCGTCGTCGAGCGGGCGCGGCACGAAAGCCGGTTGCGTTGCCGGAATGTCGTGGTAGGCAAATGAGAAGCAGGCAACGTAGTTGCCGAGCTTCAAAAAGGCGTGCCGGTCGGGCAGGCCGGAGATTTCCGAGTCCATCACCAATGGCTCGACCTGGCGCTCCAGCGTGAAGTTCTTCCCGGTGCGGCTGCCATCGAAGTGCGTCTGCCGCATCCGTTCAATCTCTACTTTGCCGATGGCGCTCGACACCCATTCGGCGGCCTTCGGCTCGGTAGTCTTCAGAAAGATTTTAGTTGCAGGCTGCGAGAGCATGACCTCGGCCATGTGGCCGTAGATGTACTCAAGCTGCGCCTTTCCCTGGAAGCCAAGCACAATCGGATTCTTGGATTTGCGGTTCTCCGTGATAGCCGTGTGGAGTTGCGGAAGACGCTGCAAGCTGGCTAACTCGTCCAGCACGAACCAGACCGGATGCTGGCCTTCTTTCGGCTCATTGAGCAGGCGCAAAACAAGCAGGTCGATCCACAGACTGTGCAGAGGACGGAGAGCTTCGCGTTCACTGGGCTTCGAGGTCAGAAATATCCATCCCTTCCGGCTTTCAGACCAATCTGTGGCGCTCCAGTGATTCCGGGTTTTGTCTTTGCGCGGGAGCATCCGCAAGCTGTCGGCGATCAGCCCGAGCGAAGCCAATACACCATTGCGCTGCTGCTGCGCGCCCTTGGCAATCATCGTCGCCATCTCGGTATTCTGTACGCGGCGGTCGATCTCGTCGGGGTTGGCCATCCACTCGACAAGTTCCTCGGGCGATGGACCGAAGGTCAGCAGATGAGCGAAGATCTTCTGCGGCGTCTCAGTAAAGAACTCGCCCTTCTTGTCCGTTGTTGGTTGATAGAGCGAGGCCGCAATCGCCTTGGCCTCGGCGCGACGGCGCAATTCCTCGGACGGCCCCCAGTAGGGGCAGCGGGCATCCAGAGGATTGAGAATGATGTCGCCATTCTTGCTGTCATAAAACCGCTGAACGAACTCACAAGCCGGATCGTAGACGATGGCAGAATGCCCCCGCTCCTTGATCTGCATGAGTATCTGCATAATGAGCCGAGTCTTGCCCGCGCCCGTGTCGCCCATCAACTCGATGTGCTGCCCCTCGGCGAGCCGGGGAATGCGCATGAGCTGTTTCGATTCGATGGTTCTGAAGCCTACCTGAGTGGAGCGGATTGGCGGAGACATAGACGTTTGCGCTGTTGTCATTCTCGAAGTTGAGCCAAGCCATATAGCGTGGCGCGAGAACTTGTTCGAGCGTGACGATACGCTGCTGAGGGCGGGGCGCATCTTCCCGGCGAATCAGGAGCGCAATCGTTTCGCACGAAGCGAACGAACGAGTGAGGAAGTTGGCGGCAATTCGGTTCATAGGTTGACCTCTCAAGAACGCGATTCCACGGGACTTTTCCAGTAGGAAAGCCCGGACAATGCCGGGCTTTCAACGTGAGGGAAAGCGGCCTACTCGGCCGCTTCGTCAAAGGGCAACTCCTCGTTGGCTTCCTGCTCTTCAGGGGCGGCCTTCGCCGAAGATCATCACGCTCATGCTGCGGTAATCCCGTTCTAATGCTGCGCGTCGCTCCTCGGTGGGGACGAGATGCAAGCTTCCGACGTGTGCCAGTTCATATTTCGCCCATCCGGAGGGATAGAAAGCTTGTTTATGGCGCACGACCTGATCCAGGAGAGCAAGGTCTGCCAGCGCATCACCACGAACGGGGCTTTGCGCCAGCATCGCAAGATCGTAATAGTGCCGCGAATAGCGGTCTGGTAAGGTCACTGACGATCAGCTCATTGCGGGTGTTGTCATTTACAAGCGCGGCGTACAATTCTTGAATCGTAGTGTCAGCCTGTTCAGGCGGCGAACAGAATTCTGTCAATCGAGGAATTACCTCATGCTCAAACGGAGATGATGCCGTCATTGCAC
>Ga0255348_1000021_pt1 | contig 88709 bp, 57 predicted proteins | sample CBST25v5metaG_FD_189945 | JGI IMG/M metagenome (GOLD analysis project Ga0255348, IMG submission 189945) | Peat soil microbial communities from Stordalen Mire, Sweden - C.B.S.T-25.v5 | ecosystem: Environmental > Terrestrial > Soil > Wetlands > Peat | place: Sweden: Norrbotten County, Stordalen... | reverse complement strand
ATGCCCGCGCAAACCACGATGTGCAATGCATTTGCCATGTAATTTTCCTTTATGAATAGTTTAATTGATCGAGAAACCTAGTTCTCCACCGAGTGCAGCCCGCCCGCCCCGGTGCGGCGGACGTACTATTCAGAGATCCCGGTGACTGAGGTCTGCCAGACGGTCTTATCGGGCATGAGTATATCGTACCGTTGGAAGAGAGGTGTATCGCTTGTTCTATGTGTGTTTTTTAAGAGGTGAGCCAGATAGTCGCCCGGAAGCATGCGGATTTGGTGGTCATGATGAAACGATCTCAGAACACCGTTCAATTCGATTTTCTGACCGTTTATGACTGTATCTGCAAACACCTCTTGTTCGCATGAACCGTCTCCTGTGCACCATGAGCGGAAATGTATTCCTGAAATATGCACTTTGATGGTGTAGTCGTCTGGATTGGTACTCGGGGTTGGTTGCTGACCATAACGTGTTTTCTGACCATAGATCGAAGATGCACTGCAGAGCAAAAGGAACGATACGACAAAGAATTTTCTCATCGGTATCCTCACTTGTGTTTTGAATTGGTTGATATGCCGGGGTTAAAGCCCCGACCTGCCAACCCATATTCTTCAAGACACGAGCACAGAGATTTAGTTGCTGGCAAAGAAAAGAATGATCAATTTTCCGCCGAATGCAAGCCGCCGGAGCCGGCGCGGAACTCGATGTTACCGTGCTCGCCGTCGGGGGATTGGCCGCAATTCCACAGGCATGCGCCGCAATGGATGCACTTTTCGCGCTCGAAGGCGGGCGCGCCGTCTTCGCCCAGCGTGATGGCCTGGCCCGAACACATGGCGATGCAGGTTTTCTCCTCGCAGGTGACGCAAAACTCCGCATTGCGGAAGGCGATGTGATCGGCGAAGCCGGGCATCGCCTGGACCTTGCCGCCGATGAGGAGCGCGTCCTGTTGCGTGACGAGCAAGCGGCCATCGAATGGAATCTCAGGCCAGCCGCGCGCGGAGAGCAGGACATCGTGGAGCGAGCGCCCGTCAGCGACGGCCAACTTTGTTGCGTCCTTGAGCTTCAGCGCGTCGGAAGAGTTGGCGGGGAATGGGCGAATCTGCTTGTGTGCCGGAGGGGCGCTCGCGCTCAGCGAAAATTTTCCATGCGTGAGGCCAGCAAGGGCCATGCCGATCATGCCTTTGACGATTCCGCTCTGGAATCCGTTGCGTGCGTTTTCAGCTTCACGCGCGCCGCGCGCGACCCAACTTAAAGCGCGGCGGGCTTCATAGGTGGCGGCGAGATTTTCTTGCGTGAAGGGTTTGCCGGCGCGTAGCAGATCGATTACGGCGTCGCCGAGTTGCGTGCCGGTGGCCCAGGCCTCGTCGACGCCCGAGCCGGTCAACATATTCGTTGACCCCGACCCTTCACCGATGCGGGCGAAACCGTCGCCTGAGAGGAATGGCTCGCCGTGGCGGCCCGACTCTTCCAGAGACTTCGCGCCCCAGGAGCGCAGAGTTCCGTCCTTGAGGTACTTCCACAGCGCGGGGTGCTGGATGTAGTGCTGCAGGTAGCGATAGGCGGTGCGCGAGGGGTCGTGCAGCCAGGATGGGACGAAGATGCCGACGGAAACGAGCCGCTCGGGATGGACGTAGAGGAAGCCGAAGATCTCCGGCTCGGGGTAGCCGAAGCTGTGCCAGACGGTGCCGGACTCGAGTGCAGAGTCTTCCGGCAGCTCGATGACGAACTTCATGCCAAGGGCCCATTCGCGATGGGCGTGTCCTGCGGGCAGGCCGAGCTTATCGTCGAGCGCCTGGCCGACAGCGCCTACCGGGCCATCGCCAACGACGGTCAGGGGCGCGCGGACATCCATTCCGGGCATAAAGCCGCTGGTTGGCACGCCGGATTTTTCCACGCCCTGATCGGCGAGGCGGAGGCCGTCAACCTTATTGCCGTTGAAGAGCGGCCCGGCGATCGGGCTTCCGGGCCAGATTTGCACGAGGCCGGTGGCCATCAGTTGCGAGCCGACCCACTGGTTGAACTGGCCGATGGAGAGCACCAGGCCGCCGTGCTTGTTGAGGAACGGCGGCGTCCAGGGCAGCGTAAACGCATGATCTCTGACGCCGATGAGCTCTCCGCCAAGACGCAGGAAAAAATCACAGAGGCGCAAAAGCGTGGAGCGGCGGCTGGCGCCGATGGGGTCGAGCAGGTACATGACCCGCTCGCTTTTGACTTCGACGGCCATGGGGATTTCGGCCGGATTGAGGGCCGGAAAGCTGGAGCGAATCGCCTGACCGCGCGTGACTACGCCGCTGACGCCGGAACTGATGTCGTCAGCCCGCTCGTAGCAGAGAACTTGCAGCGGCATTCCCGGCGCAACGCGGCTCTCGAAGGCCGGATCAGCGGGATTCTCGGTCCATGCCTTCGTGAGCGTGGAGAGAAAGCCGCCTGTGGCGGGACCAAAGCCGGCGCAGGCGATGTCGACTTCCATGGAGGGACGGTCGATCGCCGGGGTTTGAGAATCGGTGATTGCGGCTTCCACGACTATGCGGGCCTCCTGTGGATCGATCCGTGGTTCTTGACTAAGACACTCTTCACTGCGCCCCTACGGGGCGCAACTCTCAACTTGGCTGGCTTTCCCAGGGTTGCGCTTCGCTTCACCTTGGGCTATTTTCATTCACTCCCTCCGGGAGTGGCGGATGACTGGCATACATCATTCAATAATTTGGGGTCGCGGTAGCCCACCCTAGCAGTTTCATCTCACTCAGACCTGAACAAACGCCCCACGCCTGGTGGCATCTCTTGCCTCCACAACAGTGCATCTTGATAGACATGAGCAAGTACAGGATCATCCTGCCAGTCTTTGAAGAAGTCCGCCAACTGGCCGTTCTCAAACAGATGCTCAAGAACGGCATTCAGCACTGCATCGCGTACCCCTTCGTCACCACTTTTGTAAAGATCTGCCAATCGTTGCTTGATTTCGACGAGTATGGCGCGAGGAACTGTCTCATCTTTCCAAAATGTCGTAATCCACTTAACAAGATCGTAACCGGCAATGTACCGAGAATGTACCCATTGAGAATCTGGATTCTCTTCAATGCACCGAATAAGATGGGGAACGACAAACCCGTAATAATCCTCAAAACCCAACTGCGGTGTAATGTGCTTAGCGCGATCAAAATCACAGATCATTGCAAGTACGCATCCCTGCACTTGTATATCTCGCGAGTGCATCCAATCGAGAACCTGTTCCCTCGAAATCTCACACGCCAGTGTCGGATCGTCGCCGCCAAACGCGGCGCAAATCAACTCGATAGTTGCGTGAATTGATGGTTCCTCTGGCACAACTGTCCTCACAGTAGAAAACACATTCGAGCAGTTAGCAGCTCTTACGCCGGATAATCCAGCGCCTCGGGAATCATGACCTTGGCGACGGTGTCGGCTGCGCGGTCCTTGGCCAGGCGCGAGCCGCTCAGGCAGGCGGTCAATTTGTTTTGCATGCGCAGGAAATCCTCGCTGCCGGCGCAACCGGCGCAGGGTCCAGCCTTCTGGGGATGCGTGCCGTCAGCGGCCAATACGTCGGAGGCCATCGCCGAAATGCCCGGCATGGTCCCTTCAAGCTCGTCCAACTCGTTGGCCAGAAAACAACTGCGGTGTTCTTCTTCGTCCCATGACGGGTGGCAGTTATAGCCGAAGACGAGTTCAGCGCAGACGCGAGAGACTTCGCCGGCAGCGGACGCGGCTTGGGTGTGGCAAAGGTCGCTGAGGAACTTCACGGTGCCCTCAAGACCTTCGGCGGCGACAGGATCGTTTCCGCCCTGAGCTTCGAGTTCGAGCACGTCGAGAATCTGCGCGCGCGAGGCGACCAGCCAGCAGAGCGCGTCGGCCAATGCAAAGGTGACGCCCTGGCGTTGACCGTGATAGAGCTTTGCGCCCGAGGGGTCGGTGGCCTTTTGCAGGTGGCTCAGCGTCCATTGCCACATCTGCATGGCTGAAGCCAGGGTGCAGGCTCCGGTGCCGGGCCGGGACGAGGCGATGAGCCGCATCTGGGCGGTCCAGGCGCGGAACTGGGCCAGAAAGACCTCGGAGGTCATGGTGACGGTCAACTGGCGGCGTTGCACGGCTTCCGGGCCTTCGTAAGTGGCTTCGAGCTGGGCGTCCATCCACTTGTTGCCCAGGAAGCCGGGGCAATCCTCGGTGATGCCGTATCCGCCCATGAGGCTGACGGCTTCGCGCAGCAGATTGGCTCCGTGGCCGGTGTTCCAGAGCTTGGTGGCCGGGCAAAGTACGTTCGCCTCGGCGTCCTTGAGCACAAACTGAACCAGTGGGTCAGCTTCAAGCTCCTGGCGACGGGGTGCATCCGAATTTTGAGCGATGAGCGAGACCAGTTCGATGGCTCGGTCGGCGCTTTCCCTGAGGGCCTTCATCTCGGCTCGTCCGCCGCTGATGCCGCGTTCGGCGAGGATGGCGCTCTTCTGTTTTTCGATGGGGTCCAGATCGTCAAAGAGGCGTGCGGTGGCAAAGCCGAGCGAGGTAGCGGCTTCACCGGTGGCCCAGACATCCACCAGCCGATGCAGTGCGTCTTCGCGTTGCTGGATGCCCTGCTCGTAGCGCACCGAGCCGGGGGTTGTGCCGTCGGCGCCGCGGAAACGCCCGCGCTGGTAGCGAATCACCGGCTCAATGGCTGACAGGAGCTTGGCCGCCGACATAATGCCTACAGGGACACGGGTGCGGCGGAAGACCGCTTCGATGATTTCGCCGTGGCTGTAGTTGGGAACGATGACGCCGTCCTTGACGGTGTATCCGCCCACGATGCGGCTGGCCGGGACCTTGAGATTGAAGATGGGATCGCCGGTGGAGGAAAGCTGGTGAACCAGCTTTTTGGTGGGCGTTCCGTGATCAAAGATGCCCTCGTCGGTCTCTTCGAGGATCACCATACAAGTGCCCTTGATGCGAGGGTCGTCGGAGGCAACCGCGGCGGTGACGAAGTTGGCGAAGGCGATGTTGGTGATGAAGCGACCGCGCTTGTCCACCTGCAGCCAGGGCTCTTCGCCTTCCTTCCACTCGGCCACGCGCATCTTGCCACCCAACATGCTGGCGTCAACGCCGACGTAGGGGATGGGCTCGGTGAGCACAAAGGCGCCACGCCAGGGAATGCGGTCCTCGCCGGGCTGTGGAGGCGCGGAAAGGCTTTTGTAGCGGTTCACCTGTTCGGGTGTGCCGCGCTCGTGAATGGGCGAGAGTGCCAGGAATCCGGCCAGGCTGGCCGTGGCCGCGCCGCCGTCTACCCAGGCCAGCTCGAAGGCCGCCAGAGCAAGCGCCAGGTTCTTGGGCCCGGCGATGAAGCCGCCCTCTTCCGGCTCCATGTAAGCCGCGGTGATGCCGGCGCGGTCAAACGCCTCCATCATTCCATTCTTTCCGGGAGTCCATTCGTGGGTGTTGCGCTCGCCGGCGGCCACCAGGCGCGCCACGGTTCCCCGCGCCACGCCGCGCGCCGACTGAACCAGCATCTGCAGATCGAAACGATCGGCAAAACGCCATAGAATCTGGCGCACCGCGTCCCCAGGGAGAGTGAGCATGATTTTTGCTTCGGGCACAGCAACCGTAGCCATTAATTTTTTCCTCAAGCAGCGGTCATATTGTGCTTTACCAGGCCTTGGATTGCCTGTGACCTGTATCACTTCGCGCTGCTGGCGGCTCTGGTTGGCAAGATGCTGAAGGAGCAGGGAATCTGGTGGGGAGAAAAACGCGACAGACACGCTTTAACGCATGATCGGGTTCCTCGACCGTGACCGTCGTCACATGCGCCCGGATAAAGTAACCTATATGAATTGGAGTCGACCGGGGAGCTGTCCATGTTTGGACAAGGAGCAAGACCATGACATCACAAATCAGTGCGGCGGCAGTGATTTTGCTGGCTGCTTCCATTGCGGGGCCTGCTCTCTCCCAAGGGTCCGGAGCAGATATCTACAAGGCCAAGTGTGCCGTGTGCCACGGGGCCGACGGACTGGCCGCCACGCCGATGGCCAGGATCATGAAGACTCTTTCATTCAAGGACCCAGAGATTCTCAGGGCCACCGATGCGCAGTTGTTCGACTCGACGAAGAACGGCAAAAGCACAATGAAGGGCTACGCCGGCAAACTGACGGATGCACAGATCAAGGATGTGGTCGCTTACATGCGTACGCTGCAGAAATAGAAGAACGGGCCCCGGCCGCGTGGCGCTGAGCGGGAAAAGGCCGCAATCCTTTGTATTACTTGCGCCCGGCTGGGGACCGGCCAGTAAGTGCCAGGATCGATCAGAGCTTACAGGATGACTTTCCCTGGATTGCGCTCGCCGGCGGCCACCAGGCGCACTGCGGTTCCCCGCACCACGCCGCGCGCCAACTGAACCAACATCTGCAGATCGAAACGGCCGGTAAAACGCCATAGAATCTGGAGCACCGCGTTCCCCTGGGAGAGTGGGCGTGATTCTCGCTTAGGGTTGCGCAGCCGCAGCCATAAATTTTTGTCCTCAGGCAGCGGTCATTTTGTGCTTTACTAGGCCTTGGATCGCCTGTGACCTTCGTCACTTGCGGCTGTGTAACGCAACCTATATGAAATGGACGTGGCGGGAAACTGCCAACGTCGGGAAAAGGAGTGACACTATGAATTCACGGATGAGCGCGGCGGCTGTGATTCTGCTGACCGTTTTGATTGCGGCGCCTGCCTTCTCTCAGGCATCCGGCGCAGACACCTACAAGGCCAAGTGCGCCATGTGTCATGGGGCCGACGGACTGGCTACCTCGACGATGGCCAAGAACATGAAAATACAGTCTTTCAAGGCGCCGGCGCTGGTGAAGGCCACTGATGCGCAGTTCATCGCCTCGACGAAGAACGGCAAAGGGACGATGAAAGGCTACGCCGGCAAACTGACGGATGCACAGATTATGGATGTGGTCGCGTACATCCGCACGCTGCAGAAATAGCAGAAATCGCAGGAGCAGGCCCGGGTTCCGGACCGTGTGATTTCGCTTTTTTGGGTGTGGTGGTTTCCCACCCTTTCGCCGGAAAAAAGGCGAAAGGATGGGGCACGGAGATGGTGCGGGAAGGTACGGTCTAAGACCAGTCGCGTGACGCAGGGAGGGACAAGGCCGCAATCCTTGCCTCTCTCTCGCGCCCGGCTGGGAACTAGCCGGCAAGGGCAAGGATCGGAGCCGAGATGAAGACTGTTTCCTCGATTGCGCTCGCTCTTGGGGCGCTTCTGGTTTTCGCGGCGCCGCGCGTGGTGGCGGCGGAGACCGATTGCCTCTCCTGCCACGGGGACAAAACCCTGCAGGACGCTTCCGGGCACAGTATCGCCGTGGATGGCGCGAAGTTCGGCTCGAGCATTCACGGCAGCCTGAAATGCGGCGATTGCCATGCGACCATCAAGGACTACCCTCATCCGGATCAAGTGACGCCCGTCAAGTGCGAGACCTGCCACGCGGACCAGGCGGCTGGGTTGGTAGGAAGCGTTCATGCCAACCGGGCGGAACATCCCTGCACCAGTTGCCACGGAGACGCACACGCCATCTTTCCCAAGGCGGACCCGAGGTCAGCGGTTTATCCGCTGAATATTCCGCGCACCTGCGGAAATTGTCACGGCAATGCCGCCATGGCTGAGAAGCACGGCCTACCCAACGTCTATCCGCTGTATATCGACTCCATACACGGCTTTGCGTTGAGCAACGAGGGGCTGCTGGTGGCGGCAAATTGCCAGAGCTGCCATGGCTCTCATCACATTTTGAGCCACAAGGATCCGCTTAGCCCTACCTACAAGGCTAATATTCCCAAGACGTGCGGAACGTGCCACGCGGGAATCACCGAAAACTACATGAACGGAGTACATGGAAAAGCTGTAGCGGCGGGCAATATGAATGCGCCGGTATGCACGGACTGCCACACGGCGCACGCCATTCTGCAGCCGACAGCGGCGGCTTTCCGCATGCAATCAACGCCTATCTGCGGCTCCTGCCACAAGGATAAGCTTTCCACTTATCACGATACCTTCCACTCGCAGTTGGGCTCGCTGGGCGGGTACGTGGAAACTGCGCGGTGCTGGGATTGCCACAGAGCGCACGATGTGTTGCCGGCCTCGGACCCGCGGTCTCCGATTGCCAAGGCCAACCTGGTGACGACATGCGGCAGGTGCCATGCGGGCGCCAACGCCAGCTTCGTGCAGTATCAGCCCCATGCCAATGCGCGCAATCGCAAATTGAATCCGGCCCTCTACTTTGTCCGCTTGTTCATGAACCTGCTGCTGGCCGGCACTCTCGGGTTCTTCGTGATTCACACCATACTGTGGCTGATCCGCTCGCGCTACGACCAGATCAAGAGAAAAGCCGCGGGAGGAGGAAAGAATGCCTGATCAGGAGCCTGCAGTAGCTGACAGCGGCGAGAAACGTCCCACGGGTGAGCGGTATTTCATGCGCTTCACGCGGGCGCAAAGGTATCTTCACGCCACACTGTTTACCAGCTTTCTGGGGCTGGCGGCGACGGGTCTTCCGCTGCGTTTCAGTGAGAGCATATGGGCGCGCGGACTGGCCAAGGGCGTGGGCGGATTTGGAGCAATTCTTTTCTTCCATAAGTTCTGCGCGATCGTGCTGACGATCGCGTTTCTGATCCACGTGAAAGACCTGTTTACGCGCGCGGTGATCCATCGCGAAAAGGGAATCTTCTGGGGTAAGACTTCCATGGTGGCCAACTGGAAGGATGTGAAGGATCTCTTCGGGCACATTCGCTGGTTTTTGGGACTGGGACCGAAGCCGCAATTCGAGCGTTACGCCTATTGGGAGAAGTTTGATTACTGGGCAGTTTTCTGGGGCATGGTCGTCATCGGCTTTTCAGGCTATGCGATGTGGTTTGCTCCATTCTTTGCGCACTTTTTACCCGGCTGGGCGCTGAACGCCGTACTGGTGATTCACAGCGAAGAAGGGCTGCTGGCCATTCTGTTCATCTTCTCCATCCACTTTGTGAATACTCACTTGCGCCCGGATAGTTTCCCCATGGATATGGTGATTTTTACGGGAGTGGAGAGCGAAGAAGAGTTCAAGCATAAGCGCACGCAGGAGTATGAGCGGCTGAAGGCGCAGGGGAAGCTGGAGTCGAGAATCGCGGAGGCGGCGCCGGTCTGGCTGCTCAATTTCTCCAAGGTTGTGGGATTCACGGCTATCTTCATTGGCCTGCTGCTGCTGGTGCTGACCCTGACCGCGTATTTCGGATCCTGAACATTTAGTTGGACTTTTGCCTTGAAGAGAGGCTTCGGCCCCATTCGAGAGTGGCATTGGCTTTGTTTTCCAGAGGCTGTCAGCGCCGGGGCGTGGGGTCGCGCCCCGGTTTCGTCTACTTTGGTGCTGTGATTTCAATCACTGCTAGTTTCTGTGCCGAAGACTCTCCTCAAAGGCGTGACCTCTGCCAGAAGAACACTTGCCCAAACGCTGGCCTTGTCCCTGCTGATTTGCGCCGGCGCGGCTCGCGCTGAGCATAAGCTCCAGGACAAAGACTGCCTTGCCTGCCACTCCGACTCCACACTGACCACGGAGGTGAATGGCAAGCAAGCGAGCCTGTATGTGGATGGGGGCAAGCTGAAACATTCCGTCCACGGCGATATGTTTGCTTGTGTCGATTGCCACAAGGACGTGACGAGCCTGGCGCATGAGACCGCGCCCCGCAAGGTTCGCTGCGCAGAGTGCCACGCCGACGCACAGGAGGCCTATTCTCACAGCCTTCATGCCAGCACATATCGTGCCGGCGGGCCGGGAGCAAATTGCCAGGATTGTCACGGAGGCGCGCATGAAGTTCTAGCCGCCGCCGATGCCAAGTCGCCGGTGAATCATGCAAATATTCCCGTTACATGCGGCCGGTGCCATGGGCAGAAGTTTCTGATGGAGTCGAAGGGCGAAAGCGCTCAGGCATTCATCTCTTATCAAGACAGCGTGCATGGGCGTGCGGTTCAGAACGGATCAACAAAGGCTGCGGTTTGCACCGATTGCCACAGCGCGCACGAGATTCTTCCCGCCAACAATCCCAAGTCGCCGATTTACAAGTTCAACGTTCCGGCGACCTGCGGCAAGTGTCATTCGGCGGTTGAAACGACCTTCATGCAGAGCATTCATGGGCAGGGAATTGCGCGGGGCAATGGGCTGGCCCCGGTCTGCACGGACTGTCACGGAATCCACTCGATCAAGGCTCCTGTGAACCTCAGCGCGGCAGTCTCGGAGAAGAATGTCTCCACGGATGTTTGCGCCCGCTGCCACGAAGGTGTGCGTCTATCGCAGGAGTTCGGCGTCCCCGGAAACCGGGTGACAACGTACTTCGACAGTTATCACGGGTTGGCGGCGAAAGGCGGGTCGGTGGTGGCGGCCAACTGCTCCAGTTGCCATGGCGTGCATAATATTTTGCCGTCAAGCGATCCCCGCTCCACGGTGAACAAGGCCAACCTCGACGTGACCTGCGGGCAGTGCCATAAGGGAGTTACGCAGAAATTCACTCTTACGCCTGTGCATCTGGGCGATGGCATTCAGCATAAGGACATCGGCTCAATCGCGGTGCGCTGGATCAGGCTGATTTATATAGTTCTGATTCTCGTTGTGATTGGTGCCATGTTCCTGCACAACGCCATTATCTGGCGCAGCAAGGCCGTGGCACGGCGCGCGATGCAGAATCCCATGATGTTCCGCATGAGCGCCAACCAGCGCTGGCAACACCTGATCCTGCTCACCAGCTTTATTGTTCTGGTCATCACCGGCTTTGCGCTCAAGTTTCCCAACTCATGGATAGCCGCAATGCTGGGCAACGGAAACGGTGAGCGGCTGCGCAGTATTATCCATCGCATAGCTGGCGTGGCTCTGATCGGCGCGGGTTTCTATCACGTCTTCTATCTGGCGATGGCCAAGGAGGGCCGGCGGCTGATTCTGGACATTGCGCCGCGGCCAAAGGATGCCTTCGATGCCTGGGCGACGATGCGCTATTACCTTGGCCAGGGCGGCGAAAAGCCGAAGTTCGGCCGCTTCAACTATGCGGAGAAGGCGGAATACTGGGCGCTGGTATGGGGCACGGCGCTGATGGCGATTACCGGCGTGATGATGTGGGCCAAGGTCTGGGTGGGAGACCTGCTGGCGCGCTGGTGGGTCGATGTGGCCACCGCTATCCACTTCTATGAAGCGATTCTGGCCACGCTGGCGATTGTGGTGTGGCACTTCTATCAGGTCTTCTTCGACCCTGACGTCTATCCGATGAACTGGGCGTGGTGGGATGGGAAGATGCCGGTGGAGCACTATCGCCACGAGCATGAGCTGGATACCGAGGCGCTAGCCGAGGCAGAAGCTAAAGTCCCCTCTGCCGAGGTCGATGAATCCGGCAAGGGGAGCGGCGATTCATCGACCGTTCAATAACAAATGTTGTAATGTGAAGATGAGCGAAACCTCTGGTCAAAGGGCGCGTTTGCATCGGCCAGGGATTCGCTGAGGGGCGCCTTCGCTCTGCTTGACAGCGCTGGGGCGGCGTTCTGAGATTTGTCCGGCACTTGAGTATTCTCTCTACAACTGATGAAAGGTAAGAGGCGGATGGTGAAGATGCGGTGGTTTCGTGTATTCGGATTGGCTGCGGTCGCGTTGGCATTCAGTCTTACTTCGACAGCGCAGGGTGATCCGGCGGCGATTCAGCAACAGCTTTATATGCAGTTCAAACTGACGACGACGACGGCTGACCGTTCGGATATTGTCACGGGTGGGGATGTGGTGGTGATCCACAAGCCTGGACTCTTGATGTATGCTGTGGCCTCGCCCATGCCCCCGTCGAACACCTATAAGAACGGAAGGATTGGACAGGGCTGGGGTGGTTTCGGGAAGGATTTGGCGATCACCATGGCGGCGCCGGGAGGGGCAACATCGGCCGATTACCCGCATCGCACGTTTGTGCCCGAGGAAGAGTGCTGGGTCACGGGTATTCAGGTGCAAAGGGATGGAGTGCTCTTCCAGCTTTACAGCGATCCTTACGACGACATCCGCTACTACGCGAACCTAAAGATACCTTTTCCCAACAAGAAGGAAGTACCGTCTGTGGATGCGGTCGCGCAGTTGGTGGCAGAGGTGCTGACCGTTGTGCCCATGGACAATAGGGGCGACCGGTCAGCGCAAGCGCCCGCTCCTGCTCCAGCAGTGGCTCCGGCACCTGTAGCGCCCATGCCTGAGATTGCTCCTCCGCCGCCACCGGCAGACGCCCCGCCACCAACGATTGCACTGGGCCAGACCAAGAGCCAGGTGACCGCTGCTTTCGGGCAGCCGGTGAGGATGGCGAAACTCGGGGTGAAGGAGATTTACTATTACAAAGATATGAAGGTGACCTTCACCAATGGAAAAGTCAGCAACGTTGAGTAAAGCGCTTTCGCCGCGCAGTTTGCACAGATGGTGAGCGCTTTGTGAATGGAGCGCAGTCGTAAGATCGAAAGGGAAAAGAGGACCGATGACAATACAACTTCTCCGCAAGGCCGTCCGGATTGGCTCCGCAGCAACGATTCTTGCCGCATTCCTGAGCATGGGCAGTATGGCAAGCGCAGCCAACAACAACAAGTCCGCCCCGGCTCCTTCCCGGCCAGCCGCCGCGCCGGCCGGAAGACCTTCTGGCGGCGGAGCAATGCATGGACCAAGCGGCGGCGGAGCTGCTTCACACGGACCGACTACAGGCGGCGCGGGCAGCCATGGACCAACCACAGGCGGGTTTGCATCGCATGGACCCACGACGGGCGGCGGGGCATCGCACGGGCCTACCACGGGCGACGCACATACGACCACCATGGGTGCGGGTGCTGGTCACACCACGACCATGGGCGGCGGAGCTGGGCACGGCACGGCCATGGGAGGCGGGACCGGTCACACCACAACCGGAGGCCACTCGGCATTTGGAGGCTCAACGCCCAGGGGAAGCAATGAACACATGACCAGGGGCGGCAGCGCGGTTCGCACGCGGCCCAACGGCAGGGTGAGCGATGTGCATGACGCACGGCGCGGGATGGACGTGCATCACGGACTGAACGGGAACCGGAGAGTCGAAGTGCAGCGCCATGATGGCAGCCGGATGGTCGCCGAGCACGGACGCCGCGGCTATGTGGAGCGCGGGTATAACTACCACGGACACGATTTTGGCAGGAGGGCATACTTCTACCATGGCCATGAATATAACCGTTACTATCGGGGCTACGGCTACCGCGGGCTGTCTCTGAGTATTTATGCTCCGGGCTTCTATTTTGCCCCCGGCTTTTATGGATGGGCGTATAACCCCTGGGCGGCTCCTATCAGCTTCGGGTGGGGATGGGGAGGCAGTCCGTGGTTCGGATACTACGGCGGCTATTTTGCTCCTTACCCGGTCTATCCATCAGCAGCGTTCTGGCTGACGGACTATATCATCTCGCAGGACCTGCAGGCGGCCTATGCGGCGCATCAAGAGGCCGGCGAAGTGGATGGCGCTCCGTCCTCCGCAGGTGGCCCGCCGGTGCTGACGCCGGACGTGAAGCAGATGGTCGCCGACGAAGTGAAGAACCAGTTGGCGCTGGAAAACTCCGAGGCGGCACAAAATGCCCAGCAGAAGGATGTGGACCCCGGATCGAGCGGAATTGCGCGCATGTTGGCTGACGGCCATCCGCATACATTCGTGGGCGGAGCCGCACTGGACCTGGTGGACACGAATGGGCAGGAGTGCGCAGTCAGCGACGGCGATGTGCTGCAGCTTCAGACGCCTCCACCCTCCGACGCAACCTCGGCGAACCTGGTTGTGATGGCCAGCAAGGGCGGAAATGAGTGCCAGAAATCCAGCACGGTGACGGTGCAGTTGACCGACCTGCAGGAGATGCAAAACTCGATGCGGGAGACCATCGATCAGGGGCTCCAGGATCTGCAAGCCAAGCAGGGCAAAGGTGGATTGCCGCCGGCGCCGCCTTCGGCCCTGGTTAAGCCGACTGAGCCTGAATATGCCCAGATTGCGCCTCCTGCCGATCCGCAGGACGCGGCCGATCTGCAACAGCAGAGCCAGCAGGCTGATCAGGCCGAGAAGGATGTGACCGCGGAGGACAGCGGAGCTCCTGGTGGCGCAGCAGCGATTGCGCCAGCGACGGCTCCGGCCGCGCCTGCGTCCGTTGAACTGGGCCAGAGCTTCGACCAGGTGAAGGCGGCTATGGGCGCGCCGACAAGCGTGGCGAATCTGGGGGCAAAGGTGATCTATAACTACAACGGCATGAAGGTCATCTTCAAAGACGGGAAAGTGACGGACGTGCAGTAAACCAAGCGGCGCGGGAGCGGATCGGTGATTCTCTCCTGCGCCGGGATCTGAACGCGACGAGAAAAACCGCTATTCGGCGACGATATTGCTGCCGAATAGCGGTTTCTTCACTGCGGATTTCTTTGCTGACAGACTTTATGCGTAGTTGATGGGATGCTTGCTAAGCCACTGCTCATCGCGCACCTTGCCGATGTTCTTCATGGCGCCGCCGGCGACACTCTTGCTGAGATGGCGGCTCTTCCAGGCCACGCCCGAGGCAAGCCCGATTGCGCAACCCAGCAAACCATACGCCAATGTGACAGACGGGGATTTCTTCCGGCAGATGGGATAGCCTACCAGCACGCCGACGCAGGCTCCCACAGCGGCAGGTACGAGAGCGCTGCGGACCGACTCGCCAAGGAATGGAGCAAGAGGTTCTCCATCAAGGAATTCATCCTGACCGGAGCGCGCACCCTCAATTCCGGAGCCCACAAGGCGCCGGCCATAATCGACATTGGACTTCACCCACTCGCCCAGTTCCATCGAATCTCCTCCAAATCATCGTGAACAAGACAAGTTTATCAGATTCCCAAACGCGGGGTCACATCAGTATTCCCAATCACAGCACCTTGTGGACACAATGACAGATATGCGACGATTGGCCCAAATCGGGACGCTGCAGAAGCCTGACCGCGCGCGTTATCATCGTTTCACTTCATCTTTTTGCAGGGTGTGGGTGGAATGCGGATTGCGTACGTGCTCACCTCGCTGGGCGTCGGCGGAGCGGAACGGCAGGCAGTGACGCTGGCTGAGCGGATGGCGGCGCGCGGTCATGCGGTCTCGCTCATCGTTCTCAGAGATCGCCAGCCTCATGAATGGCCCACTACGCTCGATGTCGTCCATCTTGATACGCTTAAGAACCCAGTGAGCATTATGGCCGCCCTCGTCAAGGCCCGCCGCGTTTTGCGCGTCTTCCAGCCCGATCTGATCCACAGTCACACTTATCCGGCAAATATGGCGGCGCGGCTGCTCAAGGTTCCTTTCCCGAGGGCGGCTGTTCTCTCCACGGTTCACAGTGTCTACGAGGGCTCATGGTCGCGCATGTTCGCCTACCGGTTTTCAGATCCCTTTAGCCGGCGCACCACTTCCGTGAGCCAGGCAGGCGCCGCCCGTTATGTGCGCCTTAAAGCTGTTCCGGCGCACAAATGCACCGTCGTCACCAATGGAATTGACGCCGTGGAGTTTGCGCCCAGCCCCGAGCGCCGGACCTGCTTGCGGGCGCAAATGGGAGTGAACAATGAGTTTGTCTGGCTGGCGGCGGGGCGCATCGTTCCTGCCAAGGACTATCCCAACTTGCTGCGCGCATTTTCTCGCGTACACGCAGTGATTCCCGACGCTCGTCTATGGGTGGCCGGAGAGGCGCCTGTGACCGGATTGGCAGCGGTTCAAACCCTGGCGGCCGAGTTGGGCGTGGCGGCCTCAGTCCGCTGGCTGGGTTTGCGCCGCGATATGTCCGCCCTGCTGGACGCCGCGGATGGTTTTGTGTCGGCCTCGGCTTGGGAAGGAATGCCGCTGGCCGTGGGCGAAGCGATGGCCATGGAGAAGCCTGTCGTTGCCACCGAGGTGGGCGGAGTGCGCGAGCTTGTGGGCGAAGCTGGCGTGATGGTTCCTGCCAAGGACCCAGAAACCCTGGCGCAGGCGATGCTGGCCCTGATGCGGTCGACGCCCCAGGCACGCAGATCTCTGGGCCGCGCGGCACGCGAGCGCATCGAAAGGCTATTCAGTTTCGACGCCAAAGCGGGCGAGTGGGAGTCGCTTTACGGGGAGATGCTAACGCGTAGTTGCTGATTTGCTCGGCGTGCTCCGGAATTCAGCGGCTTAACCGATGCAATTTGTGCCAACTCAGCGAGGCCCCATGATACGCTAATGATCGATTTCATCAGTTGCCTTGCCGTGCCGGTAAATCGGTTTAACGGAGGGCATGGAGGACTCTGGATGCGAACCACAATTGGCGGTCGTCGAGTGGTATGCTGCGCAATATTGGCAGCGAGCATGGGAGGCGGAATGGCTCAGGCGCAATTGAAACCAGCGCGGAATGCAGTACTGACGCTCGATCACGGCTGGCAATTCCGGCAGATTACAGCTGACCCGCAGCCCAGTGAGAGCGGCTGGCTTCCTGCTGCCGTCCCCGGCGACGTGCATTTGGATCTGCTGGCCAACAAGAAGATTCCCGACCCCTTCGTGCGCGACAACGAGTCCAAATTGCAGTGGATTGAAAAAGAAAGCTGGGAGTACCGGCTGAGCTTCGAGGTGACGCCGGCGTTGCTCGCTCGCTCCCATGTGGATCTTGTTTTTGACGGCCTCGACGGAGCAGCTGAAGTCCTCGTAAACAGCGCCAAGGTGCTCGTGGCCGGCAACAGCTTTCGAATTTGGCGCGTGCCCGCCAAGGCTCATCTGCACGCAGGAAAAAATACGCTGTACGTTGTGTTTCCATCGCCGTTGAAGGCCGCTGCCGAGGCAGCAGCCAGCGACCCCTGGCAGCCGAAAACAAAGACCGAGGCGAAAACTTACCTGCGAAAGCCCGCATATGAATACGGGTGGGACTGGGGTCCGCGCTTTGTGACCAGCGGCATCTGGAAGCCGGTTCGAATCGAAGCGTGGGACAAGGTACGCATCGCCGATTTTGCTATTCGCCAACGCGATGTGAGCAGGGAAGTGGCGCACCTCGATGCGGAGGTCGAAGTCGAGGCCGCCGCTGCCGGCCCGGCCATGGTGAGCGTGCAATACTCTGACGATGGCAAGCCGGTGACGCTGGCGCGGACAGTCAGTGTACATGCCGGGCGCAACGTCATCGACCTGCCTATCGAGATTCAGAAGCCGAAGCTCTGGTACCCTGCCGGTTACGGCGACCATCCGCTTTATCAATTCACTGCGCAGGCCGGAACAGCCAGCCAGACATCCGAGTCGCGCACGGTCAAAGCCGGTCTGCGCTCCGTTGTGCTGCATCGGGAGCTGGACAAATGGGGCCGGTCTTTTGAGTTTGTGGTCAACGGCATCCCGGTCTTTGCCAAGGGCGCGGATGTGATTCCTTTCGACAGCTTTCCGAATCGCGTGACGACAGCGGATTATCGCCGCGTTCTGGAGTCCGCCCGCGACGCCAACATGAACATGATTCGCCACTGGGGTGGGGGATACTACGAGAGCGAAGAGTTTTATGCGATTTGCGACGAGCTAGGCATCATGGTTTGGCAGGACTTCATGTTTGGCAACGACTGGCAACCCGGTACCTACGCTTTCAAGCTCAATATCGAAGCCGAGGCCGAGGACCAGGTGCGCAGGCTGCGCAACCATCCCAGCATTGTGATTTGGTCCGGCAACAACGAGACCGAAGTGGCTCTGAACTGGGGCGCCAGGCTAGCGCTGCCTGCAGATGTGAGATTTCAGATGTGGCAGGATTACCTCACAGAGTTCAGCGGCATTTTGCCTCGCGTAGTGGCGCGGCTCGACCCCGAAACGCCTTACTGGCCTAGCTCACCCAGCGCCGACTATGAAGCAGTATCGGATTCCTATCACACCGGCGACGATCACATTTGGGACGTATGGCATGGGCGCGTGCCGTTCTCGACTTACGAAACGCATCATTCGCGCTTCGTTACCGAGTATGGCTTCCAGTCGTTCCCGGAGATGCGCAGCGTCGAGAGTTTTACCCAGCCCGAAGACCGCACCGGCATCTTTACGCCGGTGATGCTGGCGCACCAGAAGAACAACGAAGGCAACTCCATCATCCACGACTATCTGCTCAGGGATTATTCCGAGCCGAAAGACTTCGCCAGCTTCCTTTACGTCAGCCAGGTGTTGCAGGCCGAGGGAATCAAGATTGGCGCCGAGCACTTCCGCCGTTCACGGCCGGAGACCATGGGCTCCATCTTCTGGCAGTTGAATGATTGCTGGCCGGTGGCGTCCTGGTCGAGCATCGATTACTACGGGCGGTGGAAGGCGCTGCAATACTATGCGCGACGCTTCTACGCGCCGGTTCTTGTTTCTCCGCACGTCGAGGATGGAGCACTGAAGGTCTACATCGTCTCGGACAAGACCAAGGCCGAACCTGCCTCACTGCGTGTGCGCCTGATGGACTTCGATGGCAAGGTGCTGCTGGAGGAGACGCACGCTGTGGATGTGGCGCCGCTGACGAGTAAGGCATATCTCGATTGGCCGCTGAAGAAGCTCGCCGACGTGGGCGCGCAGGATACTTCGCGCGTGTTTGTCGTCGCAGAACTGACCGAGGGTGGGGCACAGATCTCGCGCAATCTGGCCTATCTCGCTCCGGTCAAGGGAGTGCATTTGAAGCCGGCCCAACTGAAGGTGGAAACAGCGGGAGCTAGTGGTAGTTACAAGATTCGCATAACTTCCCCGGTGCTGGCGCGCAGCGTTTATCTCTCCTTCGGCAATCTTGATGTGCAACTCTCGGATAATTACTTTGACCTATTGCCGGGAGAGACAGTTGAAATCTCCGCGAGCAGCAAGGTTGCGCTGGACGCCCTGAAGGCGCAGTTGAAGGTCATCTCGCTGACTGACGCCTTTGCAGCGGATTCCGCTCCTGCTATGTTGAGACCCGCTGAGTAAACAAGAGCAGGAAGGCCGGAGCATTGCACTCCGGCCTGCCTGCTGGTCAGCTCGATTAGAACGAGAACACGGCCTGCGCGAAAATGCGTCGTGCTGCTGAGCCGGAACTGAAGATGCCCCCGGCAAGGGTCGTAGACCGGTTGAAGTTGGGACTGGTTATGTTTCCCGTAGGCGTCCCGTAGTCGATGTTGTTGAACAGGTTCAAAGCCTGCACGCTGAAATTCAACGAATACTTGCGCCCGGTGCTAGCATTTCCGCCCATTCCGCCCGGGCCTCCGCGTCCACCACCACCGCCCAACCCGCCCGGTCCGAGTCCTCCTCCCGGAGGTCCTCCACGACGCCCGCCGCCTCCGCCGTCGGGCGGTCCACCCGGGGGCGGTCCGCCGTCAGCTTGGTTGTTAGTCGAAGCGGTCTTGGGGCCTATGCCAACCGCTCTGCTGATGCGCAGGTTAAATGCCACTGCCGCTGGGCCGTTGCCCAAATTCACCGGGATTTCTGTGCCGGTCAACCCCGTATCGTCTATAACGCCGTAGGGCGTAGTCACCTGGTCGGCGGTTGGCGTGGCAGAGGTAGCAAATGTTGGGCGTTGATTGAAGAAGTTGTTCAGCGGGTCAGTTGGTGACGTGATGTTGAAGGGCCGGCCCGACTGCGCAATCAGAAACGGATTGAAGCGAATATTCCAAGGGCCCTGGTAACTTGCCATTGCAAAGAGCATATTGCGCGAAACAAAGCTGGCGCGCCCAAAATCCTTGTCCAGGTTGTAGGCGTCTGAAGCATTGCCTCCGGCATTGTTGCTGTTGGCCCAGGCAAGTGTGTAAAAGCCCACCAAGCTCAGGTTCTTATTCAACTTCGTATTCACGCTAGTTATAATCTGGTTCTGCTTGAAAACCGCTTCGGGATAATACTCGTAGAGATATCCGCCACCAATCTGCTGCGGAGTTCCGCCCGTGGCCTGGTTGGCGTTACGGGTAACCAATTGATGCACGCCCTGGGAATGCAGATAGGTAAGCGTCGCGCTTGTTCCAGTAAAGAGTTGCCGCTCTAAGCTTGCTCCCGCCTGACTCGTGTAGGGCGAATGATAGCCGGTATCCACCTCATACCTTACTGGCAATGAAACGGTGGAGGTGCCAGTGGTGCCGGAACATGTGGTCATGTCTATAGCGTTCAGCGAAGAAGCCGAGGCGTTGCATAATGGGTCATTGAGCACAATTTTGTTCTGGATATTCGCGCGATTGATGGTCAGCAGATTGGAGCTTCCAAGCCTGTCGTAGAAAATGCCGTATCCGCCGCGCAGCACTGTCTTGGCCTTCTTGTCCTTGCCGTTTCCATCCAGCGCGTAGGCGAATGCAGCGCGCGGGGCCCAGTCGTCGTGGTCGGATATGTGATTCTGAGCCTCCCAGCGAAGTCCGCCGGAGAGTGTCAACCGCGGATTGACCTTCCAGTCATCTTGCGCGAACAGTGCGATGTCGAAAACATTGGCCAGTGCCGATTCCCGGCCGCCGGTGTAGCTCGCCGTTGTTGGACCGTAGCCCTCGGTCACCAACGTATTGAACGGCGTGCCCGCGGCAAGCCCGTTGGCCATTGCCAAGTAGCTCGCTGAGGAATCGAATGTAAACGAGCCATTGAAGTTTGCGTTTGTCAGGTTCGCATCCCGCGTGTCTCTCATGCGGGTTCCAAACTTGATGGAATGCGTGCCATAGCTCAAGGTCGTGACATTCTGGAATTCCAACCGCGTTGTGTGATCCTGGAGCTCTTGGCCTGAGTAGCCGCCACCGGTGAAATCTCCCGTGACGCCGATGGAGCGGTCGGTTGAGTCCGGATAATGATTCTCATTTTGCCGCTCATACTGGAAACGGCTTTCGTTAACAGTGTGATCATTGAGGATAATTGCATCACTCATCTGTACGGTGTGATCGGTGTTCGATTCGTGTGTGGAGGCGCTGGCCAGCGAGCCCGAATTCAGATCCCCGTGTTCGGACTCGGACCAGAAACCATAGCGCACCGTGAAAGTGTTCTTCGCGCCCAGTTGCCAATCGATGCGCGCCGAGGCATTGTCGCGAACGCGTTGGCTCAACAGGTTGACACCGTAATTAGTGCAATCTACGAACGTGCCTGTGCCCGTACAACTCGCGAACAGGCCGGTGGAGTTGTCAAGAATAGCGTCCGGAATCAGCCATGCATTCACATTCTCTGTGTTGCGCTGCTCGGCGCTTACGAAGAACGACGCCGTCTTGGAAATCGCGCCGCTTACCGTGCCGTTGAACTGGTAACTGTGGTACGGCGGGATAGACTTCGTGAAAGGGTTGCCGGTATTGAAGGAACTGTCGTTGCCTTGCAGGAAAAACTGGCCGTGCAGCTTGTCGGTGCCGGGCTTGGTGAGGATCTCGATTCGTCCATAGCCCAGCCGGTCGAACTCGGCGGAAAAGGGATTCTGGTTGATGCGAATCTCGCGGATCGCGGACTTGGGCGGCAATTGACCGCCGGAAAAACCGTCGATGTAAATCTGTCCGCCATTCGGTCCCGCTGAGGGTCCGGCCAGGGCAGTGAGTTCATTGGACAGCTCATCCGGGTCGTCCGATAGCGCGTCCAGGTCCTTGCCTTTAAGGACGAGGGCGCTGGCGTTGCCGCCGGCCTCCACGTTAACCGAAGGCGATTCATCCGTGACCACCACGCTCTGCTGCTCGACCTCCATGGCCATGGCAATATCCACGCGCATGATCTGGCCGGCAGTGAGCTGAATGACCCGCGAGGCAAAGGGAGCGAAGCCCGCAACGGAAGCCCGCACAAAGTAGGCGCCGGGCGCGAGGCCATTCACCGCATAGTGGCCGGCATCGTCGGCTGTCACTGTGCTTACGGTTGTCCCCGCCGATGTGGCAATGGTGATGGTTGCGCTGGGAATTACTGCGCCCGTCGGGTCCGCGATGTGTCCGCGAAAGGAGGCTGTTGTGACCGGGGCAGCCTGCGCGGCAGTAATGGTGATGGCTGCAGGAGGGGTTGCCTGCGCAGCGGGGGCTTGCGCCTGCGCCGCCAACACGCCGGAGGCGCTTATTGCCAAGGCGATGAGAAAATGAGCACAATTATGCGATTTTGAATACACGTCTTCCTCGTTTTGATTCCGCTAGTTATGAGTGAATGCTTACTGTGCAGCCTCAGGAACGCCAGAGTTCATGCTCCAGTTGGAAAGCAGGCTCTGACTGGCCGCGGGAGCCTCGAGCAGCGGTTCGACACCCGCCAGCAGCGTTATGGCCGTGACCTCGGATGTGCCTGCGGTAGAGACCAGCATCACTGCTTCGCCCTTTTTCAGATCAGCAAGTTGAATAGCTGGCGCGTGGCTCAGCATCTGCTGCGGATCGCCGCCGCCGTTGCTTCCGCCACCTGAGCCGCCGTGCTGTGTTGCCGGCGCACTGGCGCCCGGGCCGCCTTTCAGCCGCGCCGATAATATTCTTGCCATCACCTCCGGCAAGCGCCGCATCTGCGCGTCCGGCGTGATGCGGATGGTGAGCGGCTTCTTCGTTGACAGGTCCTTGACTACTAGCGTCGAGCTTGCCGCATCGACCGACAGAATGGTTCCGGAGACGTTGCGGAAGCTGCCCGAAATCACCTCTTCGGCGGCAATCTGTGTTCCATCCGCGTTCTTTGTGCCGCGCGCGCGCAACTGGTCGCCGGCGAGGATGGCAGTGATCGGCGCCGGAAGCGCCGCGTCAAAGCGCACCGAGTCCGGCGCATAACGCTTGAGCATGGTTGTCTTCGTTGTATTCACCGTGATCGTCCTGGCCGCGGCTCCCGCGCCGCTGGTCAACAGAATGACGCCGGTCGATGCGTCAACGCTCTTCACCAATCCGCCCACCCCGCGCTGCTGCCAATCTTCGCGGTCCTTCTGCTGCTTCAGGGCAAGGTCTGCTTGCTTGACGGCAATAATTTGCAACGCCTCTTCGGTCCCTGCAGGAGAGGCTGGATCGAGCTTCACAAGTGCGCGGTCGCCAATGGCGAGGTCAGAAAACGGAATGGTCTCGGCAGTGCTCAGGTCTTTCTGGCCGGGAGCGATGCGCTTGAGTACTGCCGTGGCAGGCACATTCACCTGATGAACGCCATCGGCATCGGTCTTCACCGTGATCGTGTTGCCGCTGATGGCGGTGATGGCGCCCACGAATCGCACGGGTGCCTGCGCGACCGCCAGGACCGGCAGAAGGGCAATACACACGGCCGCCTGCGCAATCAAAAAAGGAATTCGAGTATTCATCTTGCTCTCCATAAGCCACCACTCCCAAGCCAGCGCAATGCGGCATTCTGGATGGTAAACTTCATCGCTATTCATCTAGACGGAGCAAGACGCGAAAAGGTTGAGCGAATCGTCCGATAGTGTGCGAGATTGCGTGAAACGCTGGGATTTCAAGGAATTTCACGAATTCTGCGAGCGAGCCACAGTGCTGTTCTATCCGCCGCAAGGGGATCGGTGGTTGGGCAGTCAGCTGATTTCCACAACGCCGGCGACTTGCTACGCGTAAGTCACCTGTCCCAGGATTGCCGGTCGCGCCGCACCGGTCGCCTTGGGCACATTGCCAGGCAATTGATGCCAGGTTTGCCACGCCAGCAACGCAAAGGCCGCGGCTTCCTTGGCTTCAGCGGGCAGGCCGAATTGCTCACTCACGGCCAACTCGCAACCCAGCGGCTCCAGCCTTTGCGCCAGCATGGCCATCAGCGTGGCGTTGCGCGCCCCGCCGCCGGAGACAATGTAATCGACCGCACAGCCTTTCATTGCGCGCTGGACAAAAGACGTGTAGCTGCGCGCAATTGTCTCGGCAGTCAGAGCGGTCGCCGTAGCCAGCGCGTCTTCCGGCAGGTTGCTGTGCTGCCGGCAAGAGGCCAGAAATTTCGCGGCATACTCGCGCCCAAATTGCTCGCGCCCCGCGGTGCGCGGTGGCTTCAGCTTGTAGTACGGGTTGGCGAGAGCGGCTGTCAACACCGGCGTCAGCACTTTACCCCGCGCGGCAAAAGCTCCATTGCGATCAAAGCGCTTACCAAAGAGCTCCTGCGCCAACGCGTCAATGATCATATTGCCGGGGCCAGTGTCAAAGGCCACGACTGCATCCGCCGCCGCGCCAGCGGGAATCGCGGTCAGGTTCCCGATGCCGCCAATGTTCTGCAACACGCGCCCGCGCCTGGGGTCGGAAAAGAGCACATAGTCGAGCAGCGGAACCAGCGGCGCTCCCTGGCCCCCGGCGAACATATCGGCGGGGCGAAAGTTCGAAACAACAGGCACTCCGACGGCTGCGGCAATCGCTGCAGCCTCGCCGAGTTGCCATGTGCACGCGAACCGCCGGCCCGCGTAGCTTTCTGCGCGCGGTTGATGATAGAGCGTCTGCCCGTGACAGCCAATGAGGTTGAGTTTCAGTGGGTGCCGCTTCAATGTTGCGCTGACCGCATCGGCGTAGGCCAGACCGAGCCGCCAATTGAGCCTCGCCAACTCCGCCGTCGAGGTCGCCGTTGCGTTCATCGCTGCCAGCACCGCGCGCCGCAGCGGGGCAGGGAACGAAAATCCTTCGTGCGCCAGGAGGGTGAGCTTTGTTCTCTGCTTCCCCGGCGCAATCCGCACTACGGCCACGTCAATGCCATCGGCAGATGTTCCGCTCATGATGCCGGCCACCGTCATTGCCTTTGTTAAATTCATATTGTTATATGCGCGACAAGACAGCAATCGCTGCCTTATCGCGATTCCCCCTTCATTGTTCTGAGTTCGTTAACAATCTCTTTAAGTCGCTCTAGTCCCTCGCTGCTACAGTATTGTCTGCAGTTTCCAGGAGGGTACTTGCCCGGTAACTCAGCACATTCAATTCGTATTGCGTCGAGACGTTGGTCCTGAATTGAGATGGAAACAAAGTCGTCCCAGTCATAGGCGCCGTCATCTCCGTTCAAGAATTTCTCAATCTCCAGAATTACTCCTCCCGCGCTAAGCTTTGCACTCATGTCTCTTACGCCTCTTCTCCGGATTTCTTCACCCTTTATCCTTCAACTCTTGTTGCAGCTCTTCGAGGAGATTCAGCGCTTGAAGCGGCGTAAGCGAGTTGACTTCCGTCGCCTCGATCCTGTCTACAATGCGCTGCGAGAGCGGCGTAAAAATTGTCAACTGCACAGGCTCCGCGGCTGTCTCCACCTGCACGCCCTGCCGCTCCAGCTTCTCATGCTGGCGGAGCAGGTGCCGCGCTCGCTCGATAACCGCTGCGGGAAGCCCGGCCAGCCGCGCAACTTCGATGCCATAACTCTTGCTGGCCGCGCCCGGCTCGATGCTATGGAGAAATACGATGCCGTCAGCGCCCTCTTTCACTCCCACGCGCATATTCCTGACGCGCGGCAACTTCTCGGCCAGCATGGTCAGCTCGTGGTAGTGCGTGGCAAACAATGTGCGCGCCTTGGTCTCCGCATGAAGAAACTCGACCGTTGCCCATGCGAGCGAAAGCCCGTCAAAGGTCGCTGTTCCGCGCCCCATTTCGTCGAGCAAAATCAGAGACCGGCTGGTCGCCGTATTCAGAATCGTCGCCGTCTCTGTCATCTCCACCATGAAGGTCGAGCGTCCTCGCGCCACATTGTCGCTGGCCCCGATGCGCGTATAAATACGGTCGACGAGGCCAAAGCGCAAACTCTCCGCCGGCACAAAGCTGCCCATCTGGGCCAGTAGCACGAGCATCGCCGCCTGGCGCAGATAAGTGCTCTTGCCGCCCATATTCGGTCCGGTTATGAGCAGCAAACTCGGTCCGTCACCCGCCCCGTTCAGATAGATGTCATTAGCAATGAATCTTCCCTCACGCGTCTCTTCCATCCATTGTTCAATCACCGGATGGCGCGCGGCCACGGCCTCGATCACTGGGGCCTCGTCTATGATTGGCCGGACATAGCGCCGTCCCGCTGCCAAGTACGCAAAGTTGGCCAGCAGATCAGCCTCCGCCACAACCGCTGACGCATGCTTGATGCGCCCCGCTGTCTCCAGCACCGCCCGCCGAAGATCGGCGAAGATCCGCTTCTCAATCTCGATGCAGCGCTCATGCGCCGAGAGAATCTTGCGCTCATATTCCTTTAACTCGGGCGTCGTAAACCGCTCGGCATTCACCAGCGTTTGCTTGCGCTCATAATCGGCTGGAGCCAGCGATAAGTTAGACTTGGTAATTTCGATGTAATAACCGAAGACCGAGTTATACCTAACCTTCAGCGAACCTATCCCGGTTCGTTCCCGCTCGCGCTCCTCTATGGCCGCAATCTGCTGCCGGCCAGTGGTCGAAATTATCCGCAGGTCATCTAACTCCGCATCTACGCCCGAAGAAATCGCGCCGCCATCAACCAAGGTGAGAGGAGGCTCCTCGACCAGTGTCGTAAAAATCCGCGCGGTCACATCTTCGAGCGGGTCCAGCCGCTCGGCCAACTCGCGCCAGCGTGCCGCTTGCATTGCGTCGAGCGCCGTCTTCAATCCCGGCAACCGGCTCGAACTGGCGGCAAGCGCCCGCACGTCGCGCGGTCCCGCTGAATCGAGTGAAAGCCGAGCCAGCAACCGCTCCAGATCCAGAAGCCCTGCAAAGGCCCGTCGAATCTCTTCGCGCTTTACCAGGCTCTCTCGCGCCTCGCCCACCGCCTCATAGCGTGCTTCCAAGGCCTCGGCGTCCACCAGGGGTCGCAGAATCGTGGTCCGCAAGAGCCGCTTGCCCATCGGCGTCTGGCAGGCATCCAGGGTGTGAAAGAGCGTTGCCCTGACGTCCTGGCCCGCGAATAGAGGTTCGACTAATTCGAGGTTCCGCACTGTCACCTGGTCTAGCTCCAGCGCCGTCGAGTGCTCCTCGAATTTCAAGCTGTCAATGTGCAGTGCGTCGTTTTTCTGCGTCGTTCGCACATAGTGCAAAACCACGCCAGCCGCAATCGCCGCTGCCGGATGGCCCGTCAGCCCAAATCCTTCAAGCGAGTGCACATTCAACTGGCGCTCGACGAGCGGAACCGCAAACTCCCGCGTCCAAACCCAATCCTCGACGCGTGTCCGGGCCGGAATTCGTTCGAGTTGCGCTGGCAACTCCGCGCTTGCGGCGGCAAGAACCTCGCTCGATCCGGCTTTTACAATTTCGTCCACCGCTCGCTGCCGCGCCGAAGGCCCCGCGAACTCAGCCGTGCGAAATTCGCCCGTGGAAACGTCCAGCAGCGCAACCGCGCAGACCGCATCAGTCCGAGTTTTGGCTCCTTGTCCGCCCCCAAACTCGAAATACGCCGCGAGAAAATTGTTCTGTTCCTGGCCCAGCCCGGCGTCAAGCGCCGTCCCAGGCGAGAGCACCCGCGTCACCTCGCGCCGGACGATTTTCTTGGTAAGCTTGGGGTCCTCCATCTGGTCGCAGAGGGCCACGCGATAACCCTTGCGCAAGAGGCGCATCAGGTAGTTTTCCACGGCGTGATACGGCACGCCGCACATGGGCTGATTCCGCTCGCGGTCGCGCGCCGTCAGCGTCAATTGCAGTTCCCGGCTGACCGTCACAGCATCGTCGTAGAACAGCTCGTAGAAATCGCCCATGCGGAAGAACAGCAGCGCATCCGGATTCTCGCGCTTGGCCGCCGTCCACTGCCGCATGAATGGAGTCAGCTCTGCCGGTGCTTTGTCCAAGGGCGCACCGTGCGGAGTCGCGGGTTGTGTTTCGTCTTTGATCACGTTTGTTTTAGAGTAACGCGGCAGGGCGGAAGCGGGGCGGCTTGGACGGGGAAGCTGAACAGACTCGCTTATTCTGTGTGCATTCTCGGGGCCTCCTAGCCCTCGGTAAGGACGAACCGTTACACTCTAAACAGACGGGCGCTTTGCCGCGTGCATGGCCGGGCCTCCGCCGAAGAGAACGTGTAATCAATTCATTCTAAACGCGCAGGAAACAATGGAACCGCATTTCCCCAACCTCCCCGATTCCGGTCAAGCCGCTGCGCCTGAGACGGACATGAAACAACCGCCTTCCGCGCCGTCCGATGGAGCCGGGGGCGTCTGGCTGCTGCTGCGCGATCTGCTGTTTGCCGCTGCTGCTTCGGTCTTCATCATCACCTTTCTTTACCAGCCGGTGCGCGTGGAAGGCACTAGCATGTTGCCGCGGCTGGAAGACCAGGACCGGCTCTTCATCAACAAGTTCGTTTACCGCTTCGAGGCGATCGAGCGTGGCGACGTGGTGGTCTTTCACTATCCGCGCGACCCGGAAAAGAGCTACATCAAGCGCGTGATTGCCCTGCCGGGAGACAGGCTGCGCATCGACGGCGGGCAGGTCTGGCTCAACGGCAAGCGGCTCTTTGAGGATTATGTCCCGGAGGAGTACCGCGACAGCGTTTCCCTGGCCGAAATGGTTGTCCCTGAGGACAGCTACTTCATGATGGGCGACCATCGCTGCATCTCGTCCGACAGCCGCACATTCGGCCCCGTGGAGCGCTCGCTCATTTACGGAAAAGCTGTGTTTGTACTGTGGCCGGCGCGCGATGCGGGAGCTGTGCGCTAAGTGCGCACAGATACCACTGCGGGATCCACCGGCACATTAGAGACGATCAAGTATAGATTTAATGGAGACAGTGAGCCGTGTGGCAAGCTGATGTTTTGTGCGCTCCTTGCTGAAAAATAATTCGATAGATTCAAGTGAGGCATTAACTGCAGGACCATATATTTATAACTTCCTAATGTAAGTCTCACGCCATGCTTATAACTTTCTTGAAAACACACACGTGCTCTTTATGGACTCCACAGTAGTGTCTCAGTAAGCCATCCCCGCTCGAACCCAGGCGGATGCGGTTGGTCCGGGAAAAGCGCACGCCAAGAGACGCTACACTACTTAGCCCTTTCGAAAGCACTGCGCATTCTTTGCGACTCCTTTATGTCGCTTCGCATAACAATTGGGATGAGGTAGGCGAAAGCAACAGGCTAGCCGTACTTCAGCGACAGCCAACGCATTTTAGCCCAGCGACGCAAGACGTCGAGGAGGTCAGTTAATATGAAGAACTTCAAAACAGTCATAATGTTGGGGCTTGCAATCTGCGGACTATTTGTGCAGCTTGCGTGTCAAGCCCAAAACGCAGATCCAAATCCCGCCAACGCTACAACGCCACAGGGTGCGAACGCTGCGCCGCCCGATAACGACGCGATCATCAAAGAGCTCATGGAAATGAAGGCGCGAATCGCGCGGCTAGAAGCTGAGCTTAAGGCGGCCAGCGATGCCAACGCGATCCGCACGGCAGAGGGGACCGCTGTGAGCGGCGGTCCGAGCAGTTCGGTGGCGCCGGCGGTGTCGGCCGCGGCAGCTCCTTCCCCAGCGGCGGCTCCAGCGCCTCCTGAGTTCAGCGCTCAAACTACCACCAAGGGCGAACCATTTGAAGGAGACTGGACCTGGCTGAACAGCAACGGTCATGCAGTGGACAGCCCCATGAGCACCAAATACTTCACGCCAGAGTTCCGCGCCGATGCCAACTACATCCTCGACTACAACCATCCCCACGACGACACCATGGGCGGCGCTACAGAGAGCTTCCGCTCCGACGAGTGGCAGCTTGAGCAGATCAGCATCGGTGGCGACATTCGCATCAACAACGTGCGCGGCCGCATCCTGACCATGAATGGTTTGTTCGCCACGACGACCCCCAGGAACGATGCGAGCCCTAGCCGCGGCCAATGGGATCTGGCCGGCGCATATAAGTACGTCTCGGAGGCATGGGGCGGCTACCACTGGGATGTCGCGCATGGCCTGAACGTCGATGCGGGCATCTTCGTCTCTTACATCGGCCTGTTCAGCTATTACAACTTCGATAACTGGACCTATCAGCCATCTTTCGTTTCGTCGAATACGCCGTGGTTCTTCAACGGTCTACGTATCCAGTATTTCCCAACGAAGAAGCTGAAGATCGAGCCGTGGATTATCAACGGATGGCAGTCCTATGCCCGCGCCAACGGCAAGCCTGGACTGGGTGGACAAATTCTCTGGCGGCCCAAGCCCTACCTTGACTTCGTCTTCAACAATTATGGCCTTGGAGAGGATGCTGTCGGCTTCCCCGGACGTTCGCGTGTTCACGCCGACTACAGCGCACAGGTCAAGTACTACGACAAGCCAAGGGCGTTCATTGACAAGGCAGCCTTCACTATCACCGGTGATGCCGGTTGCGAATACGGCGGTGGGCCTGCCTCATTCGCCACATCGGACGGCCTCTTGAATCAAAAGGGCCTCTCACCTGAGATGGGCACTACCGATACTTACAACGGCGGCGTCAACTGCCATAACTCAAAGAATGGCAGGCCCAAGCAGGCCTTCCTGGGCTATATGATCTACGACCGCACGTGGTTCAAGAAGGATCGCTACGCAATAACTCTCGGCGGCGGCGTGATGAGCAATCCAGGCCGTTACCTGACTCTCCTGCCTCCGATCAACGGTGCGACAGCTTCCTCAGGCACCCCGTACTTTACCGAGAACGCCGGTGATCGTTCCCTAATGCACGACGGAACCATCACCCTCGACTACATGCCGAGCCAGTTCATCACATTCACCTTAGAACAGGGTTATCGCTACTCCGATGTACCTTACTGGAGTGGTCGCGGCGGCATTACGCCTCCCGGCGGCAACAACGGCGCTCCGGCGCAGTATGCCTGCATCAGCGGTTCCCCCTCTGGGTATGGGTATGGCACTCCGCTTACGACGGTCAATCAAGCTTGTCTCGGCTCCAGCACTCCCGGCGATACCAGCGCCATCTGGTGGCCTGACCTGCGCACCAACCAAACCAACACGACGCTTGCGATCAAGGTCAGGTTTTAATCGCGTGTTCTGCGGGGCCGCACGCGGTGATTAGGTAACTGAAGCCATAGACAGGATAGGCAGCACCGGAATTGCGGCAACTCCGGTGCTGCTTCTGTAAATGGGTTCATTCAGTTCTGCGAGCATCTCTCAATGCCTGGCTGCTGAAAGATCTTTGCATGGCTGATTGCCGAGAAATGCAAGTGGGGGGGGCGAGAATCGTATGAGTAGCCGAATGCTGAGATTTGGTTTGCTGCCAATCGTTCTGGGTGCATCTCTGTCCATCAGCGGTTGCAAGAGCGATAAGGTGAATGCAGCCGCGGAGGCCCCGCCAACTGCCAAGGTGATTTCCGGAGTGGACGTCTCCTTTTTCGCGGTCCAGCATCCGGAGTTGTATCCGATCGTAACAGCGACCGAATACCAATCCCCGTCGCAATTGTTCGTGACGGGCACTGTATTTCCCGACATCGCGCGAACGGTTCCGGTGATTTCGCTTGCCTCCGGCCGCATTGTGGACATCCGCGCTCGCCTCGGCGATGCAGTAAAGAAGGGCCAGGTCTTGCTGCGTATTCGCAGCGACGATATTTCAGGAGGCTTCGACGCCTACCGCAAAGCCATCTCCGATGAGTTGCTTGCGCGCAAGCAATTGGATCGAGCGCAGGTGCTGTACCAGCACGGGGCCATAGCGTTGGGAGATCTGGAGGTCGCGCAAGACACCGAGGATGACGCCAAGACCACCCTCGATACCGCAACTGAGCATCTTCACCTGCTCGGCAGCGATCCAGACAATCCGAAGGGAATTGTCGATATCGACGCGCCGGTTTCCGGCGTAATCACCGATCAGGAAGTGACGAATTCGGCGTTCGTGCAGGCCTACTCTACACCGAGCCCGTTCACTATCTCGGACCTGACCACTGTGTGGATCGTCTGCGACGTCTACGAAAGCGACATGGCCAACGTGCGCGTCGGGCAACTCGCCGACATCAAGCTGAATGCCTATCCGGACAAAGTTCTCAAGGGCGCGATCAGCAACATCGGCTCGATTCTCGATCCGAATATCCGCACAGCGAAGGTCCGCATTGAAGTGGCCAATCCGGGCGAGATGATGCGTCCGGGCATGTTCGCCGCGGTCACTTTATTCAGCAAGGAGAAACGGGCTTACACGGCCGTCCCTGCATCCGCCATCGTGCATCTGCACGACCGCGATTGGGTCTTCATCCCTGTGCAAGAGAAGTTTAAGCGGATTCAGGTCATCAGTGGCGAGCAGTTGCCGAACAATATGCAGGGGATTCTATCCGGGTTGCAGCCGGGCCAACAGATCGTGACAAACGCGATCAATCTCCAAAATGCGATCGACAATGAGTGACGCTCGACTCCGAGGCACGAGGAAGAAACCATGATCCGCAAGCTCGTAGATTTTGCTCTCAATAATCAGTACGTGGTGCTGGCGATTGGATTGCTATTGCTCGGCTGGGGGGCGGTGTCGTTTCACAACATGCCCGTCGAGGTCTATCCGGACATCGCCGATAATTACGTGACCATCATCAGCCAGTGGTCCGGGCGTTCCGCTGAAGAAATGGAACAGCAAGTATCGGTTCCCGTCGAAATTCAAATGTTTGGGATTCCGCATCTCACGACGGTGCGGTCTGAATCGATTTTCGGTCTTTCCCTGGTTACATTGATCTTCGACGACCAATCGGTCGACGATTGGAACCGCCAGAAGGTGCTCGAAAGGCTCACGCAGGTCAATATGCCGGCGGGCGTGCTGCCTCAAATCGGTACGGACTGGAGTCAAACCGGACAGATTTATTGGTATACGATTCGGAGCACGAATCCGGCGTATGACTTGATGAATTTGAGGAGTATCGAAGACTGGACTCTGTACAAGGAATTCAGAAAAGTTGGTAACGTCGTGGACGTGAGCGACTTCGGCGGCACCGCGCGCGAGTATCAGGTGCGTGTTGACCCGAATAAGCTCATCTCTTACGGCTTGAACATCAGCCAGGTCGAGCAGCAGTTGGCCGTCAACAACGTGAACGCCGGCGGGAGCTTCGTTGAAGAGGGTTTGCAGCAAATGAACGTCCGCGCACTCGGACTTTACCGAAGTGTGCAGGATATCGAGCAGACCGTGCTCACGACTTCGCATGGGGCTCCAGTTCGCGTAAAGGACATCGCGGTCGTCGAATGGGGCCCCAGAATTCGACTGGGACACATGGCCAGAGCCGATCATCGTCCGGACGGCGTCATTGTAGATGAGCCCGACGTCATTCAGGGCGGCGTGCTGATGCGTAAGGGGGCCGAAGAAGGCCCCACGCTCGAAGGGATTCACAAGAAGGTGGACGAGCTCAACAATCACATCCTGCCCGAGGGTGTGAAGGTTGTTCCCATGCTCGACCGCAGCGATCTGCTCCATTACACATTGCACACGGTACTGCACAACCTCGGCGAGGGGATGATCCTGGTTACGATTATTCTCTTTATGTTTCTCGGTAACATTCGCGGCGCCTTCATCGTCGCGCTCACCATTCCGTTTTCCTTGCTTTTCGCATCCATATTTCTTGACCTGAGCCATATCCCAGCAAACCTGATTTCACTTGGCGCGCTCGACTTTGGAATGGTTGTGGATGGCGCCGTGGTGATGGTCGAAAACATCATGCGGCACTTGAGCCAGGGCAAAGCCCGCTCGCCGGAAGCGGGCCGCATTACGATGGGCACGAAGACTTCGCTAGAGATGATTCGTGACGCCTCTCACGAGGTCCAACGGCCTGTTTTCTACGCCATCGCCATCATCATCACCGCTTACATGCCGATCTTCACGCTCCAGCGAGTGGAAGGGCGTTTGTTCCGTCCCATGGCCTGGACCGTTTCTTTCGCACTGCTCGGCGCCATAGTATTCTCCATTTTTATTGTGCCTGTGCTTGCTGCCCTACTATTCCCGCATGGTGTCAAGGAATGGCGCAACCCGGTTATGGAGTTCCTGAAGGACCGTTACCGGAACGGGGTTAAGTGGGCTATTGAGAATCGATGGATCACCTTTGGCGCTGGCCTGGCTTCGATGGCCGTCGCTCTTTTCCTGACGTTCAGCGGCGTCATTGGCTCGGAGTTTCTGCCACATTTGGACGAAGGCGCTATCTGGGCGCGTGGCGCGATGGCGAACAGCGTAGGCGAGACGGAAGGCTCGCGTTTCGCACAGCATTCCCGCTATATTCTCGCCTCGTTCCCCGAGGTCATCAAGGTCGTCTCGCAAGCCGGGGCGCCCGACGATGGAACCGACACGGGAGGATTCGGCAACACGGAATATTTCGTCGACTTAAAGCCCAAGGACCAATGGCGTCCCGTCTTTCATGAGAGAAAAGAAGAGCTCATCGCGGCGATGGACCGCGAACTGGAAAAATATCCAGGGGCTTTCTGGAATTTCTCCCAGCCCATTGAGGACAACGTGGATGAAACGATGACCGGCACGAAAGGCGGACTGTGTGCCAAGTTATACGGGCCGGACCTGGACGTTCTCGAGGAAAAGGGCGAAGAGATCAAAGATGTCATGGGCAAGATTGACGGGGTCAAGGATTTGGGAGTCCAACGCAATACGGGCCAGCCGAATATCGATCTCACCGTTGACCGTCTGGCGGCTGCACGCTTCGGCATCAATGTGGCTGACATTCAGGACGCCATCCAGACTGCCGTCGGCGGTAATCCTGTCAGCCAGGTCCTGCAGGGGGAGGCAGTCTATAACGTGGTTGTGCGCTACCAGAAACAGTATCGTGATACCAAGGAGGCGATCCAGAATATTCGATTGCTCTCTCCTTCGGGAGAGCGCGTCTCGCTGGCTCAATTGACCAAAGTTCAGGTTCGCGATGACGCTTATGACATTTATCGGGAAGACGGTTCCCGGTATTTGGCCATCCGGTTTGAGGTTCGCGAACGCGATCTGGGCACCACGGTCAAGGAATCCATCGACAAGATAGCCAAGAATGTGCAGCTACCGCGTGGCTATCACCTCGAATGGTCGGGGGAATACGACAGCGAAACTCGAGCCGAGCAAAGGCTACTCCTCATCGTGCCCCTGACGATCTTTTTGATCTTCATCATTCTCTACACCATGTTTCGTTCCTTCAAATGGGCGCTGCTGATTCTCGCCAACGTGGCCATGGCTCGCGTTGGGGGCTTGCTCGCGCTCCTTGTGACCGGCACATACTTCAGCGTATCTTCCGGTGTCGGTTTCCTGGCGCTCTTTGGAGTTTCGGTTCAAACGGGCGTCATCATGCTTGAATATATCAACCAGCTTCGAGCCCGAGGTTACACTCCGGAAGGCGCTGCGATCGAGGGCGCCGTCCTGCGGCTCCGTCCCATCATGATGACTATGCTGGTGGCAACGCTGGGACTGCTTCCCGCCGCCATGTCGCACGCCATCGGTTCCGACTCGCAGCGTCCCTTTGCCATTGTCATCGTCGGAGGACTGATTTCAGACCTGCTGCTGAGTATCTTTCTTTTGCCGACGCTGTATGTATGGGTCGCAAGAGAAGGGGACAAGCTCCCGAAACCGGAGGTGACAAATGAAGCCGTCTAAGTCAATATCCGCTTTCGCGCGATGCGTCGGCAGTTCTACCTTGGGCATTGCATTCCTTGTGAATATCGCGAGTGCGCAGCAGGCGCTGACATGGGATCAAGTGAAGGCAAAGTTCGAGGCGGTAAATCCAGTGTTGAAAGCTGATGCGGCCAACGTGGAAGAGATGAAGGCTGAGGAGATAACAGCCTTTCTCCGCCCCAATCCGCAAGTAGGTTTATTGGCGGATGGTACGCAGATCGTGCCGCACGATGGTGTATGGACTCCCTTCAAGGGCACGTACGAACAGCCTAGCATCAGTTATCTGCACGAGCGCGAGCGCAAGCGAGAGCTGCGTCTGGAAAGCGCCAAGGAAGGCACGCAGATTTCTCAGTCACAGCACATCGACCTCGAACGCAATCTGATCTTCGGGCTTCATTCGGCCTTCGTGCAGACGTTACAGGCCAAGGCTGTTCTGGCGTTGGCCAAGGCTGACTTGGAGTATTACGACAAGATCATCGACATCAGCCGCGCGCGCTTCAATGCCGGCGACCTTGCGAAGATCGATCTGGCCCGGATCGAACTTCAGCGCGTGCAATACGAATCTGAAATCGAGACCGCCATCGTCAACCTGCGCCAGCAGAAGATACAGCTGCTGCTGCTGCTCGACGACCGCACGCCAGTCGATCAGTTCGACGTGATCGGGCTCTTTGAGTTAGGCCCAGACTTGCAGCCACTTAGCGATTATCACCAGGTCGCGCTGGATAACAGGCCGGACCTGCGGGCGGCGATCCAGACGATTCAGCAGTCGCAGACCAACCACAAGCTCGCCATCTCCAATGGTTCCGCTGATCCAACTTTCGGCGCTTGGTACACTCATAACTCCTCGACCAATAACCCTAACGGCAACCAGACTATCGGCCTCAGCGTCAATATTCCGCTGAGGATCTTCGATAAGAACCAGGGCGAGAAGAAGCGGACGTTGATCGACATCGATAAAAGCCAGGACGCAGCCGAAGCGGCCAAAGCACAAGTCTTCAGCGATGTGGATAATGCCTACGAATTAGTGCGCAGCAATATTGCGCTGATCAAGCCATACAAGGCGCAATATCTTGATCAGTCAGTTTATGTGCGCGACACGGTGACATTTTCCTATCAACACGGAGGAGCGTCGCTGATGGATTTCCTCAATGCGCAGAGCGACTACCGCATAGTACAACTGGCCTATCTTCAGTTGATCGGCGCGTATATGACGGCTGCCGGCCAAATGAATCTCGCCGTGGGACATGAGGAATTTCAATAAGCTGCATCTGCACCGTGAACCGTAACGGCAGCATCATCCGATTGAATAGCAGCACGAAGAGGGCGGATTAATGAAGAGACACGAAGTTCGAGCTCGTATCGAGGAGTTTGGCATTCTGCCTTCTGTGCGCGTGAATTCACGAGAACTTGCGCGATATGCGGCAGAAACGGTCTACGCGGCAGGAATCCCGGTTGTCGAGATCACCATGACCACGCCGGGCGCGCTCGATGTTATCGACGACCTGGCGAAACGCTACCCGGACATGGCGGTAGGTGCAGGCACCGTATTGGATGAGGAAACTGCACGCCATTGCGTCGACGCCGGAGCCAGATTCCTGACCAACCCCGGATTTGTTCCGGAGGTGGTGGCCTATGCAAACACAGTCAATGTCGTAGTGCTGCCGGGAGCTTTGACGCCGACTGAAATCATCGCGGCATGGAAGGCCGGCTCGGATCTCATCAAGATCTTCCCTACGGGGCACATAGGAGGCGTCAAATACGTGCGCGCGCTCAAGGTGCCGCTCCCGCAAATCCCGTTGATTGCCACAGGCGGCGTGAATCAATTGACGGCATTCGACTTTATTCAGGCCGGAGCAACCGCTATTGGCCTGGGGGGAGAATTGCTTCCCAAAGAGGCTTTGCATTTCCGTCAGGAAGATCGCATCCGCGAGTTAGCAAGCAGGTTTCTTGGCTTGGTGCGGGACGCGCGCGCATTGCGGGAAACGTATTACTAATCCATCGATCCGCTTGCACATTTCCAAGCCGTCGCGCCGCCACAAAAACAATTTAATTCTTATTATTCTCCTTATGCGCCCCTCACGTTTTGTATTCAACACTTAGTTATGGGAGGTAGCAAGCATATGACTCGCAACCTGTTAGCAACATGTTCTCTGTCGCTCGCTCTCGCAACTATTGGAATCGCACAAGGTACGGCCTCTTCCCCGGAGACTGGCGCCAATTACACTCAGGCGCAGTTAAGGCATTTAGTGCACAATGCACATGCGCCGGCACAATACACCGCTCTTGCAAACTACTACGGCGAACGGCAAAATAGCTATCTGCAAATGGCCGCCGAAGAAAAGCAGGAATGGGTGAGTAGAAGCCAGAACATCACGAGCGTGGCAGCCAAGTATCCAAGACCTGTAGACTCGGCACGCAATCTTTACGAGTATTACATCTACAAGGCTTCCGAGGCCGAAACGCTCGCAGCAAAGTACAGCCGTTTGGCAGCCGTTAATACCCAGTGAGCGCACTATAACGCGTCGGGAAACAGTAGTGTGGCCGAAAAACACGCCGTCGCTATCTATGGAGTGCAGGGAGCTGGGTTGAATGACCCGCTCCCCCTTATTTACAAAGTTTCCCCGGTATTTTCTTTACGACTTCTTCACATCGTCCCAGCTAAGCTCTAATTAGCATGCCGAGAAATCGGGCTGAGGATGTCAGATGGCAAATCCTGGGTTCTTGGGGTCGGTGCAACTGCCGGTAAAACTCCGGACTTTGGCGCAGTGTCTGATAGCCGGTGCGGCCCTCAGTCTGCTGACCTACGCCGGGTTTGTGCTTCAGATTAACCTGCTTACAATCAGCTTTCTCTATTTGTTGATTGTTGTGGCTGTGGCGTCGCGCTTCGGCTTCGTGACGGCGTCGTTTTCGTCGCTTCTCGCGGTACTCTTGCTTGACTATTATTTTGAGCCGCCACTTTTCAGTTTTGAGGTTGAGAGTTCAGGAATCTTTGTAGCGCTTGTAACGTTCGAGGTGACGGCGCTCGCAATCAGCAGATTGCACGGGCAAGGAATGCGGGTTGCAAGAGAAGCAGCTATCAATCGCACTGAGATGGAGCAGTTGTATGAGCTGAGTCGCAGTTCGCTTTTGTTGGATTTGCGCCAGCCGCAGGGACCGCAGCTTGCCGTTTTGATTCATAGGATATTCGGCGCGCGTGCGGTGGCCTTGTTCGACTTGAACCTGAGCCGTCAAGACAGGATGGGTGATTGGGACACGGGCGAGGAGGATCTGGCTAGAGAATGCTACTTGCGCGATGCTTCACAAGATGACTCGAGTACTCAGACCTGGCAACGCGTTCTGCGAGCCGGACCGGGACCTGTGGGTGCTCTGGTGGTGCGAGGGAAGCTCAGTCCTCTTGTGGTAGATGCGCTTGCGTCTCTTGCCGCAATTGCCATTGACCGACATCAATGGGTCGACAAGGAAGAAAGAACTGAGACTGCGAAAAAGGCCGAGCAGTTGCGGGCGACGGTGATGGATGCACTGGCGCATGAGTTCAAGACACCGCTGACAGCGGTTCAGACTGCTAGTTCAGGCTTGCTTGAGCTTGGGGGATTGACAGAGACACAGCGCGATCTGGTGACGCTGATCGACGGGGAAGCAATTCGTCTGAACAAATTGTGCACACAGCTTTTGAAAGCGGCTAAGCTTGAAACGAGGCAGGCGGATCTTGAGACAGCTGACGTGAAGGTGCTTGATTTGGTGCACGAGGTATTGGCTGGCCATCCGGTGGAAGTGGAAAGGAACAGCATTCAGCTTTCCGTGGGGGACCCTTTGCTGACTGTGCGCGCGGATCGCGAATTGCTCGCAATGATTCTGGCGCAGTACATCGACAATGCACGGAAGTATTCGACCGCAGGGTCTCTGATCTCGATTGCCGCGCAAGCGAGTCATAACGACGTCCTCATTTCCGTACATAACTTCGGCCCAGCGATTCGGATTGAGGACAGGGAAAGAATATTCGAACGTTTTTACAGGTCACCAGAGTTAAAAGATGCCATTCCCGGCACTGGCATCGGACTTTCTGTAGTAAGGAAGGCAGCCGAAGCTCATCATGGACACGTGTGGGTGATTAGCGACGGCATGGAAGGGACCACATTTTTCCTCTCACTTCCAATAAACGCAAGGAGGACACTTTGACTGCGGAGCAGCCTGATTCAGGGCAGGGCACTATTCTTGTTGTTGACGACGACGGCGCCACGCGGCGCGCATTGCGCGTGACATTGTCCGGCCTGGGCTTCACTGTTGTTGAAGCGGCTCGCGGCGAAGAAGCGCTATCGCTGGCTCGCGTGATGTGGTTCGATGCGGTGCTGTTGGATGTGGATATGCCGGGGATGGGCGGAGTAGAAGCCTGCCGCAGTATCCGTCATGCGGTGGCGCGCTTGCCTATCTTGATGTTGACAGTAATGGATAGCGAAGATGACAAGGTGCTGGCGTTGGATGCCGGTGCCGACGACTATATTACGAAGCCATTTCAAGTGCGGGAGTTGACGGCGCGTTTGCGCTCGGCGGTGCGCAGAAGAAATACTCAGGATGCCAACCGGGACGCGCCGATTCGCCATGGCCAACTCGAACTGGACCCAGTGAAATACCGGGTGCTGAAGAGTGGACGAGCGATCCATCTGACGCCAAAGGAATTCGAGGTTCTGCATTACTTGATGATGCACGCAGGCGAGCCTATTCCACACGCGCGGCTGCTTAAGTCTGTGTGGGGACCCGAGTATGGAAACGAACTCGAGTACCTTAGAACATTTATTCGTCAACTGCGCAAGAAAATCGAAGACGATCCCCGAACCCCGCGCTATTTGTTGACGGATGCTTATGTCGGTTACCGGTTCAATGAACAGCAGACAGAGTCTTAGGACGCCTCTGCGATAGGACGGCGAGCGGTTGCCGAAGACTGCGTTTATCCTCCCTCCCGGATGCAGAGGGACTTGCGATATTCGCAGCGTCTCCATTGCGGGTCATCGCGTTTGGGACAATCCGTGGAATTTCGCGCAAAGACTGATATAGTTAGTGAGGAAATCGGTTCCGAAATTGTCATCTGATGTGCTGGTCTTTCTGCAATTCTTCAGCAAAGCTGATCTCTGCAAGATCAGGATGCTGATAATAAAGAAGATAGAGCGCATCTATGTGAATCGATAAAATCTATCCCCCGGAGAGGCGATGCAGGCGATTCTAGCGCTCGAAGACGGGAGCATCTATCGTGGCCACGGCTATGGCGCTCCAGGAGAATGTCAGGGCGAAGTCGTTTTCAACACTTCCCTTACCGGTTATCAGGAGATCGCAACTGATCCCTCCTATGCCGGGCAAATCGTAGTTCTCACCAACCCCCAGATCGGCAACTACGGCACCAATCAGGCAGACAATGAGTCGGCCAAGCCTTATATCGAGGGATTGATTGTCCGCGAGTTCTCGCCCATCAGTTCGAACTGGCGCTCTGAGCGCGTCACCGATGAATACATGGAGCGCTACTCAGTTCCTGTGCTTGCCGAGATCGACACTCGCGCCCTGGTTCGTCATCTGCGCACTTACGGTGTGAAACGCGGCGTGATTTCGACCGAAGTCTCGGACCCCGAAGCCTTGGTGCAAAAGGCCAGGAACATTCGCAAGATGGATGGGACGGATCTGGCGCGCGTGGTTTCGACCAAGTCGCTCTACACGTTTGATGCGAATGACAGTCGCAACCAGACAGGGGATGCGTTGCTGGCCAAAGCTCTCGACCAAAGCGAGGGCGCGCGGAAGAATCTGCATGTAGTGGCTTACGATTTCGGTATCAAGCTGAATATTCTGCGGATGTTAGTGCGCGAGGGGTGCCGAGTCACTGTGGTTCCGGCCGAGACCAGCGCCGAGGACGTCTTCGAGCTGAAGCCCGATGGCGTCTTTCTATCGAATGGCCCGGGCGATCCTGAGCCTGTTGATTACGCTGTCCGCGCCATTCGCAAATTCCTCGGCCGCGTGCCGGTTTTCGGAATCTGCCTGGGCCATCAACTCACTGGGCTGGCGCTGGGAGGGAAAACCTACAAGCTCAAATTTGGCCATCACGGCGGCAATCACCCCGTCAAGAACAACGCGACCGGCAAGGTGGAGATCACGGCGCACAACCACAACTATGCTGTCGATCCCGACTCAATCAACGCCAACGAAGTGGAGTTGACCCACGTTGACCTGAATGACCAGACTCTGGAAGGCATGCGCCATCGGACGCTGCCGTTGTTCACCGTCCAGTACCACCCCGAAGCTGCTCCGGGGCCGCACGATTCGAATTATCTTTTCCACGACTTCCGGCGGATGATGGAGGAGTGGAAGGGATGAGCGGACTTTGACGAACAGCTTGGGATTTGAAAGTAGCTTGGCATGGCTTTGAAGAATTCCGAACAACTCGGCCTTGAAGGATGCGCGGAGCGGAAGCGATCCGGTGCGTATTTCACACCGGACGATGGTGTGAGAACGCTCGTCAAATGGGCTATCCGGCGACCGTCAGATCGCATGCTCGACCCGTCTTGCGGCGACGGCAGGTTCTTGGCAGCGCACCGCAGGAGCGTTGGAATTGAGCAGAATGTGGAGTCCGCCGGAATTGCGAAGCAGAGAGCGCCATGGGCGCTCGTTCATGAAGGTGATTTTTTTGCTTGGGCGGAAAGCACGAAAGAAAGGTTTGAGTGCGCCGTTGGCAACCCGCCTTTTATTCGATACCAGCACTTTACTGGAGATGTCCGATCAAGAGCGCTGGCACTGTGCGCCAAGTTGGGAGCGAACTTCTCTGGCTTGAGTTCTTCCTGGGCTCCATTTTTAGTTGCAGCTGCGGGCCTCCTCAGAGAGGGAGGCCGTATGGCGTTCGTTGTTCCGGCGGAGATCGGCCACGCGCCTTACGCAAGGCCTCTGGTCGATTTTCTGCTAAGAAGCTTTCAGCACACACAGATCGTGGCGATAAGGGATAAGTTCTTCCACCACCTCTCTGAAGATTGCTGGCTGCTCTATGCGGACGGTTTCGGAGGGACTTCTACCGCATTACACTTCACAGAGGTGGATTCGTTTGCATTTTCAGCGGAACCGCCTAAATCGACTGTTTCCATTCCCATAGCCGAGTTGCGCGATTTTTGGAAGATGCGACTCCGACCGTATCTCTTGCCTTCGACGGTTCGCGAGTTTTACTTGAATGCCGCACAGACTAATGGTTCATTTCGTCTAAGCGAAGTGGCAAGCATTGGGATCGGCTATGTAAGCGGTGACAATGATTTTTTTCATTTTCGGCCCTCGACGGCGGAAAGGCTTGGGATTCCAAGAGACTTGCTCCATCCAACTGTGCGGAATGGCAGATCGCTTCCCGCAGGGAGTCTGACGCGAAAGATTATCGATGGATGGTATAGAGCGGACGAGCAAATGCTATTACTCAAGCTCGAGAAGTCTACTCATTTGTCAGCATCTGTAAGGCATTACCTTGATTCGGATGCGGGGCAAAAGGCCCGAGAGACATATAAATGCCGCACGCGCGATCCGTGGTATGTTGTTCCCGATGTGAGAACACCGGACTTTTTTCTGACCTACATGTCGGGACGTGAGCCAAATCTTGTTCGTAATGACGCGACTTGCACATGCACGAACTCTGTTCACAGCGTTCGGTTTACCAAGCATAATGCGGTGTCACAAGTGCAACGAGCATGGTCGTCCCCGTTCGTGCAGCTAAGTTGCGAGATCGAAGGGCATCCGTTAGGGGGAGGCATGTTGAAGCTTGAACCGAGGGAAGCAGGACAAATCCTAATCCCACAACCCCGAATTGTCCCTGATTTACCGGTGCAAGTCATAGCAGACGCTGTCTTCAAGATGCGTAATTGGAGGCATTATGACACCAATTGAGAACTCGGATCAGAGGGTATGCAAGTGGATAAGTCAGAGGTCGGCCCTCCGCCAGTTTGCAACCTTCAGTGGGACAACTCAGAGTCAACAGCACATCAAGCCATTGCACTGGTATGTTGCATGCCGACTCGTTGTCGAAGGCGGCTTTCACCCCGACGACATTACGCCCCACCCTCCATTTTCTGTAACCCGGAAAGGGCAACAGTATGTCTTGGCTCATACGCCCGAATCCGCGACGGGTGGCGAGGCAACCGTATTAGGCGGTTTGAAGACAAAGAACGTCGATGTCGTTGCTTTGAAAGCGGGACTTGGACCGGTCATGGCTGTTTCGTGCAAAGGGATGACGGGAGCGTTTCGCAATCTAACCAATCGGATGGAAGAGACGATCGGTGAATGCACCAATCTCCACATTACCTACCCCGCATTGGCCTTCGGCTATATGTTCGCGGTTCGCGCGAATCGACGCATTGAGGAGGTAGTCTCCACCGTGCTGCCTGAAGGCACCTCGTCGGGGCGACAGCTATCTGCGAACGACATCGCACTGCAGAAAGGCGGCGATCCGGTGGAATCGATTATTCGATTCCACGCGGCTTTGAGGGAACTGACAGGGAGAAGAGGCATTCGGAATGATGTTAGCCGCTATGAGGCGGTCGCACTTGCTATGGTCGAAATGGCCGATGCTAAGGCAGGGGAGGTTCTCCAAACATTCCCTCCGGCCGACAGCCCTTTGCGGTTGGAAGAATTCTTTAAGACCCTCTACCTTCGATATGACGAGCGGTTTGTGTATAGCGCACCCGATCTGAAATCTGTAACACAACGAATATGTTGGACCCCTAATTCGCCAGCCCTTTCGGACCCGGTCATGGACGAGATTGACTACCTTCCTCGTCTGGATGCCGATCCCGACGTATCGCAGTGAAGAGCGTATGCTTCGATCATTTCGAGAGCGTAGCTCAACTTTTCCAAGAAACTGGGCAGAAAAGAAACCATGCCACGTAGAAATGACATTCAGAAGATATTAGTGATTGGCTCGGGGCCCATTGTGATTGGGCAGTCGGCGGAGTTTGATTACTCCGGCACGCAGGCCTGCAAGGCTCTCAAGCAGGAGGGCTACGAGGTGGTGCTGGTTAACTCCAACCCGGCCACCATCATGACCGATCCCGATCTCGCCGACCGCACATACATTGAGCCGTTGACGCGCGAGTACGTCGAGGAGATTATCCGTATCGAGTCGGAGATGCTGACTCCCGGATCGGGTAAATTCGCATTGCTGCCGACGGTCGGTGGACAAACGGCGCTTAATTTAGCCGTTGATCTGGCCGATGCGGGGATTCTGGACCGCTATAACGTCGAGCTGATTGGCGCGAAACTCGAAGCCATCAAGAAGGCCGAAGACCGGCTGCTCTTCAAAGACGCCATGCTGCGCATCGGTCTTGAAGTATCCAAGTCCGCGCTCGTGAATAATCTACGCGATGGCCTGGAGTTCGCCTCCAAACTCGGCTTTCCGGTACTCATACGCCCCAGCTTCACGCTGGGCGGCACGGGCGGCGGCATCGCTTATAACCGCGAAGAGTTGATGGAGATTCTGGCGCGCGGGCTGGACCTTTCGCCGGTGCATGAGTGCCTCATCGAAGAGAGCGTGCTGGGCTGGAAGGAATACGAACTCGAGGTGATGCGCGACCTCGCTGACAACGTCATCATTATTTGTTCTATTGAAAATTTCGACCCTATGGGCGTGCATACCGGCGACTCGATTACCGTGGCCCCGGCGCAGACGCTCACCGACCGCGAGTACCAGAAGATGCGCGACGCGGCTATTGCCGTGATGCGCGAGATTGGCGTCGAGACCGGCGGGTCTAATGTTCAATTCGCTGTCAACCCCATCGACGGACGCATGACGGTCATCGAGATGAATCCGCGCGTCTCGCGCTCGTCGGCGCTGGCGTCTAAGGCAACGGGCTTTCCCATCGCCAAGATTGCCGCCAAGCTGGCCGTGGGTTACACGCTCGACGAAATTCCCAACGACATTACGCGCAAGACTCCTGCCTGTTTTGAGCCGACGATTGATTATGTCGTCGTCAAAATTCCCAAGTGGCAGTTTGAAAAGTTTCCCGGCTCCGACGAGACGCTCGGGCCCCAGATGAAGTCGGTGGGCGAAGTGATGGCCATTGGCCGCACCTTCAAAGAAGCGCTGATGAAAGCGTGGCGGGCGCTGGAGACGGGCAAGAAAACCGGCGCGGAGGTTCTGGAACCGCGGCGGCTCACGCAGATGCTGGTCACTCCGCGGCCTGAGCGGCTTGGCTACATTCGCTACGCATTCGAGCGCGGCATGAGCGTGCGCGAAGTAGCGCGGCTCACCGGCATGGACCCGTGGTTTCTGCATCAGGTGCGTGAGATCACGCTGGCGCAGATGGCCCTTGCTGAAACGACTCCAGACGCCATAGGCACGGAACAATTGCGCCAACTCAAGCGGCTCGGATTGAGCGACGAGCGCATCGCGACTGAATGGAAGCTGGAAGGTCACGCAGGCATCCAGCAGGTGAGGGAACTGCGCGAAGCCAAAGGCATCAAGCCCGTATTCAAACTGGTGGATACCTGCGCGGCTGAGTTCGAGTCGATGACGCCCTACCTCTACTCGACCTATGAAGAAGAGGACGAAGCGCCGCCGACCGCCAAGCGGAAGATCATCATTCTCGGTTCGGGGCCAAACCGGATTGGGCAAGGCATCGAGTTCGATTACTGCTGCTGCCACGCAGCCTTCGCGCTGAAGGACGACGGTTACGAGACCATCATGGTTAATTGCAACCCGGAGACCGTTTCGACCGATTACGACACCAGCGACCGGCTATACTTTGAGCCGCTGGTGCTGGAAGATGTGCTGGCAATCTACAACCATGAGGCGCAGTCGGGCGCAGAGATTGGAATGATTGTGCAATTCGGCGGGCAGACGCCGCTGAATCTCGCGCAGCGTCTGCGCGCGGCAGGCGTGCCCATTATCGGTACTTCGCCAGAGTCGATTGATCTTGCCGAAGACCGCAAGCGCTTCGGCAAGCTGCTCGACGAGTTGAAGATTCCGCAGCCCGCCGGAGGCACAGCTACCAGCGTGGAAGAGGCGCTGGCCATCGGCGAGCGCATCGGTTACCCGGTGCTGGTGCGTCCCAGCTACGTGCTTGGCGGCCGGGCCATGGTCATCGCGTATGATGCCGAGGCCGTGGCTCAATACATGCAGCAGGCTGTGGAATATTCACAGGAACGGCCGGTGCTCGTCGATCACTTTTTGGAGAGCGCCATCGAAGTGGACGTGGACGCGCTTTGTGATTCCGAGGATGTAATCATCGCTGGGATCATGCAACACATTGAAGAGGCCGGCATTCACTCCGGCGATTCGTCTTGTGTGCTGCCCGCCGTGAGCATCCGCGAAGAGACGCTCGAGGTGATCCGCACCTATACGCGCAAACTTGCCCTGGCGCTTAAAGTTGTCGGCCTGGTCAATCTGCAACTCGCCATCCAGCGCGACGCCGAGGGGCAGGACCACGTCTTCATCATCGAAGTAAATCCCCGCGCCTCGCGTACCGTGCCCTACGTCTCGAAGGCCACGGGAATTCCGCTGGCCAAAGTGGCTGCGCGGCTGATGACTGGCCGCAAGCTGCGCGAACTGCTGCCGGCGCAGCTTGCCAGCGGCAAAGACCTGGAGACTGGCACGCATTTTTACGTCAAGTCGCCGGTCTTTCCATGGAACAAATTTGCCGGTGTGGATACGGTTCTAGGGCCGGAGATGCGCTCCACCGGCGAGGTGATGGGCGTGGCTGCAACCTTTGGCGAGGCGTTTGCCAAGGCGCAGCTTGCGGCTGGGCAGGTGTTGCCCACCAGCGGCACAGTCTTTTTCAGCGTCAACGATCCCGACAAGCCCGCGGTTGTCGACTTGGTGCGCCGCTACGTTGATCTGGGCTTCAAGATTGTGGCTACCGAGGGCACGGCCAATGTGCTGGAAAAGGCCGGCATCATTGTGCAGCGGGTCTTCAAGGTCAAGGAGGGCCGGCCCAACATCGTGGACCTGATCAAGGGCGACCGCATTCAACTCCTCGTCAACACTCCGCGTGGCCAGGATACTTTCTTTGATGAGAAGGCGATTCGCCGGGCCGCGGTGCTGGCGCGAATTCCTTCCATCACCACTATCGCCGCCGCGCAGGCCGCAGTGGAAGGCATCCATGCCATGCAAAGCCGCCAGACGACGGTCTACGCACTGCAGCAGTTGCACGCGAAAACCGGCGCGTAATGCGCTGGTCTCGGGAAACGGGCACCGGAGGGCTTTCGCATGACTGAGCAGGAGAGACAACAAATCCTGGCGTCTCTGGAGCAAGGGCCGGCGGCGCTGCATGAGGCTTTGCAGGGCGTGACAGAGGAGATGGCTGCACGCGCTCCCGCTCCGGGAAGCTGGTCCATCCTCGGGTGTGTCGAGCATATTGTCATCTCCGAGGATTATCTCTTTGGCCAGATCATTTCGTCAGAGCGCGTCGATGCGCCGCTCATCAACGAGCGGCGCGAAGCTGCCATCCCCGTCCGCGGATTGGACCGCTCCAGGCGCATGGAATCGCCTGCGGAGGGCTTCCCGAGCGGGCGATTTGCCACGCTACCGGAAGCGGTCGAGCGGTTCATGGCCAATCGGGAGCGAACCATGCAATTCGTTCGGGAGAACAGAGAAGACCTCCGCTCCAGGATTACGTCGCATCCGATCATGGGCACAGTGAATTGCCATGAGATGCTTCTGTCGATTGCCGTTCATTCACTGCGGCACGTCAAGCAGATTGAAGAGGCCAAGGCAGCTCTGGTTTGATTCCTTTCTGATCGCATGTGCTGCGTTTTTCCGCAAAGCCGGCATGAATTGGCGAGCCGGTTGTCTACAATACACGTATGTTGCTAGAAGGCATCTTTGCCGCTGTTCCCACGCCGTTTTATCCTGACGAACGCGTCTACTATCGAAAAATCGAAGCCAACATGGCCCGCTACTCCCGCAGTTTGCTTTCCGGAATGCTGCTTTTGGGCTCCACGGGCGAAGCTCCGTACCTTGACGACGCCGAGACCCGCGAGGTGCTGCGCGTAGCCGCCGAGGCCGCGGCGCCGGACAAGGTACTCATCGCCGGCGTGGGACGCGAGAGCGTAAAGGCCACAGTTGCGCTGGCGGAGGCCGCGGCCGAATTCCGCTACGATGCCGTTCTGGTGCGCACGTCCACCTACTTTGCGAGCCAGATGTCGCCGGCAGCCGTCCTGAACTACTTCCGCAGCGTGGCTGACCGCTCGCCACTGCCCGTGGTGCTCTACAACATTCCCCGCTTCGTTCCGTACAACATTCCCATCGAAGTGGCAGCCGAACTGGCGCAGCACCCCAACATCATCGGCATCAAGGATTCCTCGGGCAATCTGGAGCGGATTCGCGCTCTGGTCGCGGCAACCGTTGGTGCGCCCCGGCGAACAGCGACGGTGACGCCTATTTTTGAGGCTGTGACCGGACGCATGTTGACGCCTAAAGCCGGCACCGGAGAGGCGCTTGTCTCCATCGGCGGCCAGGGCGGCGGCGTGGCTGTCGCTGCGGCTGCACAAATCAAGACGCGAACCAAAGAAGTGGGATTTCAGGTGCTCACCGGCGCAGCTTCAAATCTGCTTGAGTCGCTCGAAGCGGGCGCGTCTGGAGGCATACTGGGCATGGCCGCGTTCGCTCCGCAGGCCTGCCAGGAAGTTTATCTCGCGTGGAAGGACCACGACCGCAAACTGGCCGAAGAGAAGCAGAAGCGCATCAGCGGCCCCAATCAGCGCGTCGTAGGCGAGTTGGGCATTGCGGGGGTCAAGTACGCCTGCGATTTCAATGGCTACTACGGAGGCCGCGCCCGCGCTCCGCTGCTGCTGTCCACTTCCGCAGAAAAGGCGGAGATTGAAGGGCTGTTGGCCGGGATTCGCAACTAGGATTCGGTTTTATTTGCGCCCGGCCAAATGAGATTCTCCGGCCCCAGAAGATTTCTCTCGACAATTGATCCCAGCACCAGCGATGTAGATGTGGTTCCGAAGGGCGTCAGGGAGTCGATGACGTGGTTCAAATGTTCGACCGAGATGACATTTACCTTCATGATGAACGAGTCGGCTCCGGTCCCGCGGTGGCATTCGACGACCTCAGTCATGGAGCGGATCTGGGCGGTCAGCCTGGGCAGCACGTCGCCCACAATGCTCATGCGAATGAAGGCCGTGATGGGCAAACCCACCTGCAGCGGACTGATGTCTGCGCGATAGGCGCGGATAATGCCCTCTTCTTCCATGCGGCGGACGCGCTGCGCGGCGGCAGGCGTGGAGAGCCCTACTCGGCGGCCCAGCTCGGCAAAAGAGATGCGGGCGTCCTTTTGGAGTTCGATGAGCATCTTCCAGCCCACCGCATCCAGCAGTTTTTCCTTGGCCGAATCGGACAATCCATGCCTCCTTTGTATATTGCTTTACACTCGTTAAGTATAGTCGCGCAAAATCCAATATTCCATCATGGGTCTTTGGCGAAAACGGTGAATTGCCCTTCACTGGCGCTCATCCGCCGTCTGGTTTTTCGGCGCCTTGCTTATCCGGGCCGCTTCATTTAACTTGGACTCCATCTCGCACATGCAGGTGATCTTGTGTCTTTACGTTCCCGTTCCAGCCTTGTGATGCTGTTTTGCGCCGTATGTTCACTGACTTTCGCGCAGTTTTGCTTTGCCCAGCAAGCCGCTGAGGCGTGGAGATCGCCTCATTTTTCCGTTGCGCCACAGGCCCTGTATGAAGCGGCGTCGGCGGTGAACGCGCCGGAAGGCGCGAATGTGACCATACTCGTCGATGAAGAGAGCTATTCTTTCGACGAATCGGGACGCATCCAGCACGTTTCGCACGTTATCTACAAAGTGCTCACACAAAAAGGCGCAGAGGGGTGGGATTTTCTCTCGGTGGGCTGGGAGCCATGGCATGAGGCGCGGCCGTCGATTCGGGCAAGAGTGATTATGCCGGACTTTTCTGTACATGAGCTGGACCCGTATACCATCACCGAGGCGCCGGCACGTGGAGGCGATTATAAGTCGTACAGCGACGGCAAGAGGCTGCGCGCGCCTTTTCCGGCGATTGCTCCCGGAGTGGTCGTCGAGGCAGAGTATACCCAGCGCGAGACAGAGCCGCTCTTTGCTCCGGGGCATGTGGGGCGAATCGTCTTTGGTCAGGAGCGGGTTCCGGTGGAGCACAGCCGAGCGGTTTTCGATGCGCCGGCTTCGCTGGCGTTGCGCACCGGCACTTTGCTGCTACAGGACTTGAAACCCGCGCGCGCCGAGGCAAACGGGCGGGTTACGTTCACCTACGAACTGGGGCGTTTGGAAGGGATTGACCCTCAGGAGCCGAATCTTCCGCCGGATGTGGCCACTTATCCGGAGATCGCTTTTTCCACTGGACCATCGTGGCAAGGGATGGCTGCCGAGTACTCGAAGATCGTCGATAGCCGTGCCAATGCGGCTCCCGTGCAATCCATCGTGGACCAGTTGATTGCCGGCAAGAAAGGGCGCGCGGAAAGGGAAAGCGCGATTCTGGACTACCTGGACCGCGAGGTTCGCTATACGGGCATCGAATTCGGCGAAGCGGCGATTATGCCCCACGACCCCGCCGACACGCTTAACAAGAAGTATGGCGACTGCAAGGACAAAGCCACGCTGCTGGTGACAATGCTGCGGGCTGCCGGCGTTCCGGCGTATGTGGCGCTGCTCAACGCCGGTTCGCGGATGGATGTGCCCGCTGAACTTCCGGGGATGGGCCTCTTCGATCACGCTATTGTGTATGTACCCGACAGCCCGGCACTATGGATCGACGCCACGGACCGCTATGCGCGGCTGGGTCAGTTGCCCGCCGGCGATCAGGGCAGGCTGGCGCTGATTGCCCGCCCGGAGACGACCTCACTGGTGAAGACTCCGGAATCTGCCTCGCGGGATAACGTTCTGCTGGAGTTTCGCGAGTTGGCGCTCGGCGAGAACGGTCCGGCGACGGTGACGGAACGAACGCAGCCCACGGGCGTCTTCGAGTCGCAATACCGCTTCTTCTATGCGGACAAGCCCGACAAGGAGACCAGGGACGGCCTCACCGGATATGTGAAGGGGCAATATATTGCCGAAAAAGTGGGCAGCGTGGAGCGCACCGATCCGGCCGATCTCTCACGGCAATTTGAACTGAAGCTGGTGGGCGAAAAGGCCAAGCGTGGCTATACAGACCTGGATAGCGCGGTAGCGGCAATTCGCCTGGACGGGCTATTCCAGCGCCTGCCTGAAGATCTGAAGCGCAAGGACGACGCTGAGGACAAAAAGAAAGACGACAGGGACAAGCCCAAGAAGCCGCGCACGGCGGACTGGGAATTGAATGAGCCTTTCAGCGCCGAGTGGAGCTACAGGATTGTGCCGCCGGCTGGGTTTGTGCCCAAAGAACTGCCCCCGGACGCGACGATTCAGGCTGGTCCCGCGCTGCTGACCGAGAAGTTTTCCACGGAGAAAGACGGCGTGGTGGCCGCGCATTTCACGTTTGATTCCGTCAAGCGGCGCTACACCGTGGCGGAGGCAACGGAGCTGCGCAACAAGGTGGCGGAGTTCATCGCGGGGACAGCGATTTTTGTCAACTTTGAGCCTCGGGGCGCCGTGCTTCTGCATGAAGGCAAGGTTGGTGAGGCGCTGGCCGCTTATCGCAGCCTGGTCACGCAGTACCCCAACGATGCTGTTCACCACTTGCAGGTGGCCAAAGTGCTGTTGGAAGCGGGGATGGGCGAGGCAGCGCGCGCCGAAGCTCGTCAGGCGGTAAAGCTGGACCCCAATTCCGCGCTGGCCGAGAGAACGCTGGCGGATATCCTGAAGCACGATCTGGTGGGCCGGGATATGCGCGCTGGCAGCGATTGGACGGGCGCGGCCGAGGCCTATCGCGCCGCGGTGCGGCTGGACACAGATGACCATACCGCGCAGGCCAACCTAGCGATCATGCTGGAGCACGACCCGGTGGGACGACGCTACAGCGGCCAGGCGAAGATGAAGGAGGCCGTTGCCGAGTACCAGAAATTGGGCCAGGACAAGCTGGTCCAGCTGGGCCTGACCAACAACCTGGCCTTTGCTCTTTTTTACGGAGGCGAACCGGACGGAGCCATCAAGGCCGCGCAGGCGTTGAATCCTCAACCCATCGCGTTGATAGCGGCCAGCGAGGCCATTCTGCACGGAAGCAAAGCCGGGCTGGCCGAGGCCAACAAACGCTCCACAGACGACGCGTCCTTCAAAGGCACTGCGCGCACCGCTGGCGAAATGCTGATGAGAATGCGCCAATATCCATTGGCTGCCGATTTCCTGGAAGCGGGCGCAGCCGGAGACAACGCGGCTCAGACAATGGGACTGGCGTCCATGTTGCGCGGAGCGCAACACCACGAGGATATGCACTTCGCCAATACGCCTGCCGACCTGGTGAAGCGCGCCTATCTGCTCACCATGTCTCGTGACCTGACTCAGGCCGAAATGGAGGCTGTCTCCAGCCGGAACGCGCGCGCGGTGATGAAGAATGAAGACGCCGAGGAAATGAAACAGGCGCTTGCGTCCGGCAAAAAGATGAATAGCTGGTTGGCTCGTGAGGACGAATCGCAAGACGTGGAAATCGACATCAGGTTGCAGCAGGTCGATCCCAAAATCGAAGGCAACGATGCCACCGGCTACCGCGTGAAGGTGCAGATTCCCGGAGGCATGAATCTCACGTTTTTTGTCGTCAAGGAAGACGGGCAATACAAGCTGCTGGACACAGATGACAAGCCCAATTCGATTGCGCTGGAGATGCTGGACCGCATCCGGGCCGGCGACCTTGCGGGCGCAAAAACACTGCTCGATTGGCTGCGCGAGGACCTGCATCTGGAGGGCGGCGACGATCCCCTGGGAGGGCCGATCTTTCCTCGCTTCTGGATCAAGGGGCAGGCCGCCGATGCGCGCAAGATGAAGCTGGCCGCCGCATCGATTCTTGTGAGCACCAAGCCCACCGCCGCTGAGGGCGTGGGGCTGCTGGAAGAAGCGCGCAAAGACGCTGCCGGGGAGCGCGAACGAACCAACATTCTGCTTGCTCTTGCGGAAGGCTACGCAGCGCAGGATAATTTCACGAAGCTCGAGGAGGTCTCTTCGGCACTGCTCAAGCAAGAGCCGGAATCCAGGCGGGCCTTCCTGTTGAATGTGGAAGCGCTCATGGGGCTGGGCAGGAATGGCGAGGCCATCGCTCTGGCCGATGAGCGGTTGAAACTGCTGGATGGCGACCAGGATGCGCTGCTGATGAAGATGCAGATTGAAGCAAATCGCGGCAACTTTGCGGCTGCTCGGGGATGGGCGCAAAAGCTGGTGGACCAGGGCAAGGAGAATGCGGAAATTTTGAACAGCAGCGCTTGGTTCGCGCTCTTTACACAAAAAGTCGCGGCGAGCGATATCGCTATGGCCATCAAATCCACTCAGATGTCCAAGGACAATCCGCATATTCTGCACACGCTGGCCTGCCTGTATGCCGAATCCGGCAAGACCAAAGAGGCGCACGACCTACTGCTGCGCAGCATGGACGACCTAAACCTGGACGAACCCAACGACGATTACTGGTACGCTTTGGGGCGCATCGCCGAGCAGTACGGCGAGCGCGAGATCGCCATTGCCGACTATCGCAAGCTGGAAAAGCCCAAGGAGATTCTGGCCGTTCCTACATCAAGCTACACGCTGGCGCACGCGAGGCTCAAGGTACTGGGAGTGAATGGCGGCGGGGCCGGCAAGTAGGAGCAGGTGGCGACTGGAGTGTAGCGCTGGTCTCCAGACCGGCTGTCGTGCGGGCGTGTACACCCGCACTTGTCTGGTGAAATTACCAGATTACGCGGTCGCGATACCAGCTGTGCCCGGATCGCGAAGTCGAGCCCTCCGGTTATCTTCGCGCCCAGTGAATTTGCCAACCGCGCGTTAACGCTTCGTCGAGCTTTGCCAAAGCCTTCTTCGACCGCGAAGGGGATCTTCTTCGCGAGACGGCTTCGCGTGGTTTGCCCAACACTCAATCTCCAATCCAATATCGTTGCGCTTCCGCAATTGGAACGCAGTCACCTACTGTTCTCTAGCGGGAAAACGGTACTTTCGTAATCTGAAAGATTTCTACGCAATGCCGAAGAAGAGAGAAAGGATAAAAGCCATGGCAGCCAGCATGACCACCGGTTTCTCAATTCCCGCATCTACCTCCACCGCCGGTGTGCGCTCCAACCGACGCCGGCGCATCACCCCGCAGGCAGGGCGCGCGCTCGAGCGCCTGGGCCACGCCATCGAATATCTTACAGATGAATTCGAGCGCGAAGGCCTCGCGTTCTCGTCGCAGAGTGAGCAGTTGGAGGCTGTGCAGGTACTCATGGCGCTCAACAGGCAGGTCTATTTCGAGTGCCCCGAAGTGCCGAGCTTTGGCGAGCGTTTCCGCGCGCTGCTGCATTCTCTAGCGGCCTAGCTCATCCCACCATTTGCACTGTTCCTTTGCCGACTAACTCCTCCACGCGTTCGACCCATCCCTTATCCGCCGCCACACCCATATTTTCCGGCTCCAGAATCGCTGCATACTCACCCTTCTTTTCCAGGTGCAGCATCACCTTGCCCGGCCCCGGCGCCGCATCCGCCGCGCTTTTCAATTCGGTCAGCATCTCCTCCGTCGCGCGATCCAAATTGATACGAATCCGCACCCCTGACGGCAGCTTCACCTGCACCTCTTCGAGCGCCACAATCGAGCTGACAGAAATCTTCGGCGCAGCATCCTCATCGCCCATCAGCACGCCGCGCACCAGCACCGGAGCTTCCATCTTCAACTGCCCTGAGAGCCTTTCATAATCCCGTGAAAAACAGATCAGGTCGATCTTGCCCGTAGCATCTTCCAGCGCAGCCTGCGCATACAGTTTCTGATCCCGCTTGCTCTTTTGCACGCGCAACCCGAGAATCATTCCCGCCACTTGAATCTCGTCTGCCGGGTCCGCCTGCGTGCCCCAGCGTCTCTCCGGCGGCTTGCGCTCCAGCGCATCGGCTGCGGAAATCACGCCCGCCAGATTGCGCAGTTTCTCCGCGTACTTATCCAGCGGATGCCCTGAGACAAAAAATCCCAGCACATCTTTCTCATTGGCCAGCCGCTCGCCCTCTTCCCAATCGGCCACGTTGGGCAAATCTTCGCTGCTGTCCCGGCCCGCCCGGGGCCCCTCATCGAAGAGACCAAAAAGCCCGCTCTGCCCCTGCGCCTCGTCCCTCTGTGCCTTCTGCGCGCGCTCCATCGCCTTATCAACGGCTGCCATCAGCGGCCCGCGTTTGCCCATCGAGTCCAGCGCTCCGGCCTTGATCAGCGACTCGAGCACGCGCTTGTTCATCACGCGAAGATCAACCTTCTCGCAAAATCCCCAGATACTCTTGAAGCGTCCGCCAACTTCCTCGCGCGCCTTCAGAATCGACTCGATCGCATTGCCACCCACATTCTTTACCGCTGCCAGGCCGAATCGTATCGCCTGGCTATTCTCGGCAACATACGGCGTAAACTGGCTGCCGGAAACCTGCACGTCCGGCGGCTCAACGCGGATACCCATCTCGCGGCACTCGCCGATATACTTCACCACGTTCTCCGGCTTGGATGTCTCCGAGGTCAGCAGAGCAGCCATGAACTCCACCGGGTAATGCGTTTTCAAGTAAGCCGTCTGGTAAGCCAGCAGCGCATAAGCCGCCGAGTGTGACTTATTGAATCCATACCCGGCAAACTTCTCCATCATGTCGAAGATTTCGCCCGCTGTTGCCTTGGGATGGCCCGCTGCCGCTGCGCCTTCCATAAAGCGGGCACGCTGCTCAGCCATCGCTTCGGCGTTCTTTTTGCCCATCGAACGCCGCAGTAAGTCGGCCTCGCCCAGCGAGTAACTCGCCAGCTTGTTTGAAATCTGCATTACCTGTTCCTGGTAGACGATAACTCCCAGGGTTTCTTTCAAAATTCCTTCTAACTCCGGCAGCGCGTACTCCACCTTGCGCCGCCCTAACTTGCGCTCGATGAAGTCGTCAATCATTCCGCCCTGAATCGGCCCCGGCCTATAGAGCGCATTCAGCGCCGTTAGATCTTCCACCGAATCCGGCCTGTAGCGCCGCAGCACGTCGCGCATTCCGCTTGATTCAAACTGAAACACTCCCGAAGTCAGCGCCGAGTGAAATACCTTCTTATAGGTTTCCGCATCGTCCAGCGGAATCGCCTCTATATCTACCTTTTCGCCGCGGTTCTTTTCGATGAGCTTGAGGCAATCGTCAATCACCGTCAGCGTAGTCAGGCCCAGAAAGTCCATCTTCAGCAGGCCCATCTTCTCGACGGCCTTCATATCGTATGCAGTTACAATTTCGTCGTTCTTCGTCTTGGCCAGCGGCACCAGCTCTGTCAGCGGCCGCGGCGCAATCACCACCGCCGACGCATGAACCCCCGACCCGCGCACCAAGCCCTCCAGCTTCTTCGCAGTGTCGATAAGTTCCTTGATCTGCCCGTCGGTTTTATACGCCTTTTGCAGCTCCGCAACCTCTTCGAGCGCCGTGTCGATCGTCATGCCGATCGTTGCCGGAATCAACTTTGCAATCCGGTCCACGTCCCCGTACGGCATATCCATCGCGCGCCCGCAATCCTTGATTGCCGCCTTGGCCGCCATGGTGTTGAAGGTGATGATCTGCGCCACCTGCTCGCGCCCGTACTTGCGCGTCACATAGTCGATCACCTCGCCGCGCCGGATCTGGCAGAAGTCCACGTCGATATCCGGCATCTGTTTTCGCTCCGGATTCAGAAACCGCTCAAACAACAAAGCATTCTGCAACGGATCGATATTGGTGATTCCCATCGAGTACGCCACCAGCGAACCGGCTCCCGATCCGCGCCCCGGACCTACCGGAATCCCATTGTCCCGTGCATACTTGATGAAGTCCCACACAATCAGAAAGTACCCCGAGTACTTCATCTGCTCGATGATTCCAATCTCGTATTCGAGTCGCGCGTCGTACTCATGAATCGCCGCGCGCCGCAGCCCGCGCGCCTCCAGGCTTCGCACCGCCGTATCCAGCCGCTTCTTATAACCCTCCCGGCACACCTTCTCAAAGTAACTGTCGATAGTGTGCCCCTCGGGAACATCAAACACAGGAAACGGATCGTCCACTGGGTGCAGCTTCAACTCGCATCGCTCGGCAATCTCCATCGTCCGCTGCAGCAAGTCCGGCGAATTCGTGAAGAGCCGCCCCATCTCGTCAGCGCTCTTCACAAAAAACTGATCCGAATCGAACCGGAAGCGTTCCTTGTCGTGAATCTTCGAGCCAGTCTGAACGCACAGCATCACATCGTGCGCGTGCGAATCATCCCCGCACAGGTAATGCGAGTCATTAGTAAGAACCATGGGGATATTCAGATCTTTTTCAAGCCGGAAGAGGGCTTCATGAATCTTCTTCTCCTGCTCCAGCCCCTGGTCCTGAATTTCGAGATAGAAATTGCCTTTGCCAAAAATATCTTCATATTGCGTGGCCACGCTGCGCGCCTTTTCGTAGTTGCCGGCCACCAACTCTTCACACAGCTCTCCGCTCAGGCAGCCGGAAAATCCGATCAGGCCTTTTGAATTTTCGGCGAGATATTGCTTGCTCACGCGCGGCTTGCGATAGAAGCCGTGGAGCGAGGCCTCCGAGGTAATCCGCACCAGATTCCGGTAGCCCTCTTCGTTCTGCGCCAGCACCAGCAGGTGATTGTTCTCGTCTCCATCGCCCGGAGCGCGGTGGTCTTCGTTCTTGCAGATATAAAGCTCGCAGCCCAGAATCGGCTTGATCCCCTTCTGTTTGGCCGCGTCAAAAAAGTGCACAGCCCCGTAGATGTTCCCGTGATCGGTCATGGCGACAGATGTCTGCCCCAGCGACGCCACCTGGTCAACCAGCTTTTTGACGTCGCAAGCCCCATCCAGCAGCGAGTACTCCGTATGCAAATGCAAATGCGTAAATTCGGTCATGGCTATATACAATTTTAGCCGCGAAACACATCCGGCACCCCGTCGATAACGCGGTTGAAATCCCGCACTCTTGAGGAAAATGCGACAATTCGCTGGGAACATGCGTGAAATACTGGTTTCTGAGATGCGGTAGGGAGCCCGGACAGTATACGGAGGTGCGCATTGAGCAATTCGGTGATCCCGGAAACGGAACGATTCCCAGGTCTTCGCGAGTTCCTTTTCCGCTTCCTAGACGACGTTGTTGAGGCCAACAAGCACAAGCCAGATCTGCTAGCCGCACGCCCGGTGGATACGTTCTGGGCACTCACGCTTCCGTGGATACTCGAACTTGAGGTTCAGAACCCGAACCCCGACCTTCGAAAGATGATTGACGCGCGAAAAACGGCAATTTCCATAGCTGGATACGATGGGGGCAGGGTCGCGAGAGATCTAAAGGATATCCGGGAGACGGACAAACACCTAGCCGAATGCTGCCCCACGCTTCTTCATCTAGCCCGCCATCTCTCCTTCAACTTCATCAACGAAGCTTCGACATTGCGCGAGGCGGGCATCGAGTTGAAGGACCTCGATCTTCAGTATGCGGCTTTTGTCAAGATGACTTACGAACAGGGCAGATTCAGACGGGCGGCGTTTACGCATGTCTTCAATCTAGATATAGAGGGAAGGCAGCTGCTGATTGAAAAGATTAACGTCGTGCGCCTAAACCCGGATTTCAAAGGGGAACTGCTTCGAGAGCCAGGCATAGGCCCTTACATCCATCCGTTCCTGCATCCTCCGGGTGTGGGAGACTGCTTCATCTACGCCAACGAAGGAGCCAGCGAAAAGAATGACGACCGATGGCTTCAGGAAAAACGACAAGAGGCAGCCAAATTCATAATGTTGCTTCAGTACTTTAAGGACGGAGTGGTCCATATTGGATACACAGTTCCTCAATACTACCCAGAATGGGCGCACCAAATCAGACACGAAGGGCTCTATTTCATCGGAGACCCAAGGCGCGAGGCACACGCGAGAGGACAAGCCCTCTATAAGATAGAGCCAGCCGAGCATGAACTGTTGAAAAGGTATTGGCTCGCAATCACAACCCCAGCGATCGCTCAGATAGCGGACGATACAAGCAGCAAGTTAAGACAAGCAATCCTGCGCGCAGGCGAGTATTACGAAAAGAGCCACGAGACGCCGGAATTGCCAGAGAGGCTTGTATACCTCGCCATTGCTTTAGAGGCATTATTCTCACCGACGAACCAGGAGCAACTGAAATTCCGCATCGCACATTGTGCAGCACAGTTTTTAGGCGACAGCGCTGGGACCAAGAAGTCGACGTTCGATGAAGTTCAAGACTTCTACCGCCGCAGGAATAAACTCGTGCACGGAGATTATCCTGTCGAAGAATACTCCAACGGGACCTTCGTAAAGCTGGACGAGATCGAGCGTTGGTCGAGCTTGATTAGGCGTGCAGTCGTTGGCTTTTTTGTTCTAGCACTCCGCGGCGAAACCAAGAGGGAGCGCTTGATAACTATCCTAGAAGAGGCAGCCTTCGACCAAAACGCGGCAGAGAATTTGCGAGCGAAGGCTGACATTGAGGCCTACCTCAAAGAAATGGGGCTGTAGGGTCGGGCGGCGGCCGGGTGCCCCATCCTTCGCGTACTTTGCGAAGGGTGGGGCACCCCTAACCCTATGCGAGCGAAAGCGAGCGGCTGCCTGGACGGCCAGTCCTTGCAGATTATTTCCCCACTTCGTCGCACAATGATTCTCAGAAGTCCTCCTTCCAATCATCGTTCCGGCGCATCCTCTTCGCGCCGCATTTCAGCCGAAAGCTGCCGGCAGAGGCCAAAACGTCCCGTAACTCCTTATCCTGGAATATTTTGCAGGGAACTCCTTTGTTTTGACGATTTTACAGCGCAACCCTACTCGTAACCCCAAGAAAATAAGGAATTTGTTTACAAAATATGGGTGGGGGTACCGGCTACCGGATGTGTAGTCCTGTGTGCACTCTGGGACGGGCGGGAAACCACGAACCCCAATCCGGCCACCGGGCCTTTACCTTCTCCCGGAAGGGAGAACGCGAAAATAGCCCAGGGTGAAACCCTGGGTCAACTTCCCAAGTTTTGCCCCGTCGTCCCGTAGGGCCGGCGCGAAACCAAACCGTTACTCGACTCCCAGCACCTTCACAATCACTCGCTTCCGTCTTTGCCCGTCGAACTCGGCATAGAAGACTCGTTGCCAGGTTCCCAGGTCCAGTTTGCCGTTGGTCACTGGAAGCGTAGTCTCGTGATGCAATAGCAGCGACTTCAGATGCGCGTCGCCGTTGGTCTCGCCGGTCCGATGATGTTTGTAATCGGGCCGCGCCGGAGCCAGCATCTCCAACCAGACGCCGATATCCTCAATCAGGCCGCCCTCCAGGTCGTTCACGTACACCGCTGCCGTAATGTGCATGGGCGAAACGAAACACAAACCGTCCCGCACGCCGCTCCGCTCCACCACGCGCTCCACTTCGTCTGTGATGTGCACCATCTCGCGTAGCTTTTTTGTCTCAAAGACCAGATACTCAGTATGACTTTTCAAGTTTTGCCTCCGCCGTGCCAATGAGTATAGGTTGCGAGGCCGAGACGCTTCCAGTGGAAGAGGTCTTTCGAGGCCGCTTGAATTCGCTCATCTGCATTCGTCAAACGGCCGCGCTTGCCACCTGAAAGATTCGCGCCTGTTCGCCGTTGTCCAAGCAAGCGATGATCGCTTCGATCACCCGCTTGGTTTCATCTGGGCCTCGAACTGGAATGGAGATGACGCCTGCCTGCTCAGCCGGGTAGTCGTTCCCGCCCACAAACAAGGCATCTCCAACGTAAATCATTTCTTTCACGGAAATGCCAAGTGTTTCTTGCAGCTTTTTGATCCCATAAGCCTTGTCAATTCCCGGCTTGGTGACATCAATGGATGTGGCGCCGCCGAGCCGCACAGAAAACTCGGGAATGAGAGTGTCAAGGATGGCTTTGATTTTCTTGCGCTTAGCGAAAACGGCATCCCATTTCTCTTTCTCTTCCAACGGCGCTTGCTGACCGAGCGCGGAATAGGTTATCTGGCTTCCCCGGTCTTCAATTGTCTCTCCCCATGTTTGTTCGACCGGGAAGCCCGCGACGGCAACAGCTTTGTTCAGAGAGCTGATAATCTTCTGCTTTTCTTCCGCGGTGAAATCCTCCGCATAGAGTCTCTTCCATTCGCCCGAGTATTGAAAGAATTGTGTTCCGCAAGTAGGGAGAATAGAAAGCTTTGCCAGGCGTTCATCCTTTGGAAGATGGGAGAGAACCTGCTTTTCAAACTGTAACCACGCGCCTCCGGAGATGATCGCAACTTTGACGACACCGAGCAGGTCATGAAGGAGCGACGCCATCTCGGGATCGAGCGACGACTTACTTGCGGCGAGCGTTCCGTCGAGATCAAAGACAATTAGCTTCTTCACCATTCATCTACCTCTCACTTCTTGGGAGAGCCTGATTAAGCACCTTCTGTCATACAGACAATCCCTCAGGGGCTAAAGCCCGCATTGATTTTGCAGCCTTTGCGGCACGGCTAAAGCCGTGCCCTTTCAAAATATCGACTTATTCAGAGGCTCCTTGGACCAATCGGGAAGTGCGATCAACGCTGCCAAAGGATCTGCACGGCTTCGAGCGGCACAGATGAGTTGGGATGGTGAGGGATAATGCGCGCGGTGTAGTCGCTCGCAGGACGGGTTGCGGATGTCTGGGCCGAATAGGTCATGGTGCCCGGCGAATCGGCGCTGGACTTGGTCGCCGTCATCACTTCGATAACAGGCTGGCCGCCCTGAGCTGAGTCCGCGTAAAGTTCGACTTGCAGCTGATCTGGCTTGAGGCTGCCGGGAAGAACTTCGACGTGAAAGAAATGCTGGCTGTCGTGCGTCTCGGTTCTCACAGAGCCAAAGCGTATCGTGTTCCAATGGCGATCGATATCCTGCCGCCATTGGAGCAGACCCACGCCAAGCGCGCCATCCCCGTCTGCTCGCTCGCGGTAACCGGAAGCGGCTGGCAGATAATGATTCCCGGTATATTCGCGGATGGCACGGGTGGCAGAGAATTCTGGCGTGAGCCGCGCCATGCTCTCGCGGATGCGCGCCAGCCATTTCGATGGCATACCGCTCTGATCTCGCTCGTAGAACTCCGGGATTACCTCATGCTCAAGCAAGCCGTACATCGCTTCCGCCTCTGCGTTATCCCATGCCGGATCTTCTCCGTGTTCATGGCCGTCACCGATTGCCCAGCCGACTTCAGAGGAATACGCTTCCGCCCACCAGCCGTCTAACTCAGAAAGATTCAGGCCGCCGTTGACCAGAACTTTCATCCCACTCGTTCCGCAAGCTTCCCACGGACGCCGCGGCGTGTTGATCCACAGATCGATGCCCTGAACCAGTTCCTGGGCTAGCAGCATATCGTAATCGCTGAGGAAGACAACGCGGCCCTGTACTTCCGGACGCTTGATAAAGTCCTTCCACTGCTTGATCAGTGCCTGCCCAGGAAAGTCCTGAGGATGCGCCTTTCCAGCAAGAAGCAGTTGAACTGGGCGCTGCGGATTGGAAAGGAGCCGAATCAATCTTTCAGGATCGTGCAAGAGAAGGTTGGGGCGTTTATAAGTAGCGAAGCGCCGCGCAAATCCCACTGTCAGCACGTTGTCATCGAAGATATTCAATACATGCGACGGGGTTCCGCCTTCTGCCACAAACTGACTTGCATACCGCGTGCGCATCTTGCCGATCAACTCCTTGCGCCCTGCTGTGCGCATTTGCCACAACTGCGGATTAGCGAGTTGGCGAATGTCATCTTCGGCCGGCCGATTCCCATGCCAACGCTTCTGGCCACAGGCTGTGGTCCAGAGAGTATCTGCCGCTGCCGAGTCCCAGGTGGGCACATGAATTCCATTGGTCACTGAACCAATCGGAACCTCTGCCTGTGGCCAGTGCGGGAAGAGCGGCTGGAAAATCTGCCGGCTCACTTGCCCGTGCAGCTTACTCACGCCATTTACCTGACGGCTGGTACGGACCGCAAGGTAAGCCATATTGAAGGATTCCGAATCGTCTTCCGGATGCTGTCTTCCCAAGGCGAGCAGATCGTCCACCGAGATAGCGAGTTCATCGACTGCATAGTGGTTCAGATACGTGCGAATGAGCGCGGGATCAAAGCGGTCGAATCCGGCACTGACAGCGGTATGCGTAGTAAAGAGATTCCCGGCCCGTGTGATGTTCATGGCAAGATCGAACGGCTTCTTGTGATCCTCCATATAAAAGCGGGCTCGTTCAAGCGTGGCGAACGCCGCGTGTCCTTCGTTGAGATGACAGACCTCAGGTGTCAGACCCAATGCTCGCAACAAGCGCCATCCGCCGATGCCGAGAACGATCTCCTGCTTCAGGCGCATCTCCGCGTCGCCGCCATAGAGTTCACTAGTTATGCCGCGGTGAGCAGCAGTGTTGGCAAAATCGTTAGTATCCAACAGGAAGAGCTTTGCTCTTCCAACCGAGACTTCCCAGCACCGGAGCCATATCCTTGAACCGGGAAGTTGAATCTGCAAACGCAGCCATTCGCCATTCGGCTGACGCAGCGGCCGGATGGGCAACTGGCCCGGATCGTTGACCGGATAAAGGGCCTGCTGCCGGCCTTCCAAATCGAAGTCCTGGCGGAAATATCCTTGACCGTAGAGCAAGCCGACTCCGACAACCGGAACGCCCAGGTCGCTGGCCGCCTTCATCTGGTCGCCTGCCACGTTGCCTAGCCCACCCGAGTAGATGGGCAAGGCTTCACTCAGCATGAACTCCATGCTGAAGTATGCGATCGTCGTGATCGCTGCGTCTGGATGCTTGTGTTGAAACCACGCGTCGGCCCGATAGGATTCTCGATTCTTCTGGAGCAAACTGTCGAGACGGCGACGGAACTCCACATCGCCCAATGCGTCCTTGATCTTCTCGCGGGAAACAGTCCGCAGGATGACCCATGGGTTTTGCGTGGTTGCCCAGAGTTCCTTGTCGAGCGCTTCCCACAACTCGTCCGCAGCGTGGTTCCAGGACCAATGCAGATTGAGCGCTAACTCGACCAGCGCATCAACTCCATCAACCTTGAACCAATCTGATGGTGCCTTCGGATCATTCAATATGTCCTCCTGAGCGGCGGTATACAGAAAAACAGAGACTGTGGCTGATACCTTGCCGACGAAAAACTCCGCTTTGGCTTGTATTTCATTTGGTTGCCACTTAACTACCAGTGAACATTGCTCCTCCGGGATGCTCTCAAGCCTTCGGAGCCGGGGACGCCGCCTCGCTCAAGTCTTCCGCACATTCCCGGTTCCCGATCTCGGGCATATTCTTCAGATGCTCGCGACTGTGGTCGGGATGTTCATTTCGCGCGGTGGCATATGGTTCGGCAAACCAGTGCGAGATGAAAACAGTTCCCGGAATGTCGCGGGAACTCGCAGCACAGGGATAGAAGAAGATTGATTGGAGCATTTTGGATTCAAAAACGCGGGCGAAGTCGCCCGCAAGCCATCATGATATTCCAGAGCAACTCCTGCAAGAAGTATCAGTTCACAAAAATGCGGACGCTGTATTGATTTGCTCAGGAGTACCGGGCGACCGTTCGCATCTGGGTTATGGGGAAGACCGTTTGAGCCGCTTCCGATTGAGGCGGGCGCTTCGTTCAGCTGCGAATAGTTATAGGTGACTTAATAACCCTCTTCCGAGCTTCGTCTGGCCGTGGCGTGCCTACCAAAGGCATTTCGACAGCATCGCGACATCCGGGTGCATTGCGGAGCGCGGGGTGACCACGCAAGGTGCGCGACCCCATTCGCCAAAGGTGGCTCAAACCGGGGTTTGACCGGGGCAGAGGACACCGCTAAACGCGAATGACTTCGATTCCGGCCGAAGTTAGCGTTTCCATATCCTCATCACTGAATTGATCGTCGGTAATTACAGTTTGAATTGCGACGGGCGGCACGATCAGCGCCAGGCTGCGCCATCTGAACTTGGTAGAGTCGCAGACGGCCACTACCCGCGAGGCAGCGTTCACCATGGCGCGATTCACGCGCGCCTCAAGGATGTTGGGCGTGCTGAGTCCAACCCTGACATCGAATCCATCAACGCCAAGAAAGAGAATGTCCGCATGCATCTCACTCAGCGTTTCCTCGGCCAGAGGCCCCACCAGAGAAAAGGAGTTCTTGCGCAGCGTTCCGCCGGTTACGATGACTTCAAAACCCGTCCCAGCCAACTCGGTGGCGATGTTCAGGGCATTGGTGATGACTGTAAGGTGTGAAAATTTTCGCAGTTCGCGGGAAATGGCCGTGGTTGTGGTCCCGGAGTCCAGAATGATGCACAGGCCTTCTTTCACAAGCGATGCGGCAGCAACGGCGATGCGCTGTTTTTCCTTGAGTTGCTTCTGCTCTTTTTCCCCCAGTGAAGGGTCGCGCAGTGTGTTGCCCTGGGCGGAAAGCGCCCCTCCGTGGGTACGCTGCACCAGCCCCCTGGACTCCAGATAATCGAGATCCTTGCGGATCGTGATAAGGGAGATGTTGAGCGCATCGGACAACTCGGAAACCAAGGCGCGGCCATCTCGCTGGATTAGTTTGAGCATGTGGATGCGGCGCTCGCCGATGAGCATATCGCTCCCGGTTTTTCGTTTTGTTTCCATATTTCTTATCACTTTTCTTCGCCACCTATCATACTCGATGGGAAGGTCCATCATTTGTCGTGCCGTATATTTCCGTCCAGTATCGGCAAGGCTCTCCCCTCGAGCTTTCTGCCCGGAGCGCCATCCAAGTCAAAGATTATGACGTCGTTTTTTCCCTTTCTTAGCCAAACGCCTGGAAGGTAGAGCGATTTTTGCGGCCCGATCTTCCAGATGCGCCCCAGTGGACGACCGTTCACCCAAACGAAACCCTTGGTGAAGTTTCCGGTGTAAAGGAAAGTATCCCCTGTCTCCTTGACGTCAAAGGACCCGCGGTAGAAACAAGGGCCGGAACAGGCGGCCTTCGCAAAGCCAAGCCTGCCGGGCTCATTCATTGGCAAAGAGTAGATTTGCCAGCCAGTCAAGGGCTTGCCTGCCAGTGTGATCTGCCTGGTAATCCCCTTGCGCTCGTCGCGGATGGCGGTGGTGAAGTTGATGCGTCCGCCATTTTCAACCAGAATATCGAGCCGCGTGTCGGGCTGTTTGAAGTCGACGGTGAGGCGGTCCTGCTGGAGACGCCGGTCAAGCGTTCCAATCAGGGTTCCATTCGCATAGACCTGCGCATAGTCGTGCAACTGGTCGAGTACAAGTTCTCCTTGCACGGGCTCAGCAATCTGGGTTCGATAGAGAATGTAACCGTAGGCCTGATCGAGGTCTTCCATTGTGAGCAACTGCGGTGAACCGACCGGGCGCGGCAATGCTTGCCAGAGAGAGACGGACGCGGCCAGACCAAACGCGGGCACGGAAATTGGAGGCGCCACTGCAGGTATTGCTGGCGGAGCGATTCCTGTCGCCTTCGCGATTACATCGCGGAACAAAGCGAACTTCGGCGTGGTTCGCCCGCTCTCATCGAGCGGCGCGTCGTAGTCGTAACTGGTGACGTCGGGCTGATATTTCTTTCCTTCGATGTTGGCGCCGTTCATCCACCCGAAACTGGTGCCGCCGTGAAACATATAAAGGCTGACGGAATACCCCTGCCCGAGCATCCAGCCCAGTTCATCGGCTTCAGCGCTTTGTGCGCGGGCTGCGGATTTATGGTGCTTCTCGCCCCAGTGGTCAAACCATCCGGCCCAATATTCACCTGACATGAAGGGGCCGTTGGGACGAAGGCGATGCAGCAGCGCAAAACCGTCTTTTGCCTCGCCCGGTCCGAAGTTGATGACCGCGGGCAACTCCGGCAGGGACCCGTCGGGTACTTCTTCGGGGCCGTCCGCCGTGTACAGCAACGCCTTATTGAAGCCGGCATCGACCAGCGCCTGGTGAATCTGTTCCATGTAGGCGTGGTCGTTGCCAAAGGAGCCGTACTCGTTCTCCACCTGCACTGCGATGATGGGGCCGCCATTGCCGATCTGCAAAGGAGCAAGTTCCTGGCCGAGGCGCATCAACAAGCGCCGCGCCGGCTCCATGAACTTCGGATCGGTACTGCGCACCACAATATCGTGTTGCTTGAGCAGCCACGCCGGAAAGCCTCCCCACTCCCACTCCGCGCAGGCGTACGGCCCCGGACGCAAAATGACATAGAGGCCCTCGCTCTGCGCCTCGCGAATGAACTCCGCCAAATCGCGCTGGCCGGAAAAATTGAAAACTCCAGGTTGCGTTTCGTACTCATTCCAGAAGACATATGTGGTGACGGTATTCAACCCCATGGCCTTGGCCATGCGCAGCCGCGCGCGCCAGTATTCGCGGGGAATGCGCGGGGAGTGCATTTCGCCGGAGATGATCTGAAAGGGCTTGCCGTCGAGAGCAAACTTTCCGTTTTCCACTCCAAAGGTGTGTGGTGCGTGGGATTCCGCAGCCAGCAGTGTACTTGCCGGAACACTGAGCAGACACATCATCAGAATGCCGGGGATAAGCTTGATTGCTGTTTTCACTGAATATCGATGCCCGTATGGGGCGGTCTCCTTTTCCGTATTCATGATTAATCCATCCCGATTCGACTTACACCGGGGAAAACAAGACCAAATACTTGTCTTTCAACTCCCAACCCGCAATGGCTACATTCTGCTGGCGCGATTTTATCGAGTCGAATCAGGATCAAGTGCATGGAGTTATTCGTTATTCAAAGCGAAACTGACAGCCGATAGCTGTTCGCGGACCTAAGGACGCGCCGCCTTTTCAGCCCGCCTGGGAGAGAAAATCTCGCATCAGAATGGGATCGCGGAAAGACTCAGTGCCGCCGGAGCGCAGGGTTGAAAGTGCAGCGGTGCGATTGCCGAAGGCTGCGCAAGCATCCGGCGTCTCGCCCCGAAGAAAGGCGGCCAGAAAACCCGAATTGAAACTATCCCCCGCTCCGATGGTATCCACAGGAGTTACGGGCTGGGCAGCAAGGGCCCAGCGCTGGCTTCCAACCTGCACCAGGGATCCCCGCTTGCCACATTTGACGGCCACGATCGGAACGCGCTTTGCCAAAGTTTCGATGGCGCTCTCGGTATCCTTCTTTCCGGTGATGCGGCAGGCTTCATCGTCATTGGGCAGGAAGATGTCGACGATGCCAAGCAGTTCATCGAGCGCTCCGCCCCAGCGATCGTCAGGATCATCATTGGTATCGAGCGAGAGAGTGAGACCTTCGGCCTTCAGTTGCCTGCATATTCTGGGCAGATCGGGCTGAAGCGCCTTTTGAAGAAAGAGCGAGGAAACGTGGAAGTGCCGGGCAGAGGCGAGGTAATTCATATCCAGATCAGAGGCGGCCATTTCAGACATGGTTCCGGGATAAGTAAGGATATGCCGCTTGCCGTCATGGATCAGAAGGATCGTAACGCCAGTGGATGTACCGCCGGAGACACGCTTGACGCTGGAGAGGTCAACTCCTTTTTCCGCGAGACGCTGCAGGGCGATGCTGCCGAGCGCGTCGTCCCCGAGCAGGGTAGTGAAGCCGACCGAAACACCCAGCGCCGCGAGGTTGTGAGCGAGAATTGCCGAGGAACTGCCCAGCGTCACTCTGAAACCGCTCGCCAGCAATTCCCGCTCCAGCGGCATCACCTCAGGGAGCCCATAGAGAATCAGGTCCAGATTGATCTCGCCGGCTATCGTAACATCGAATCGCTTCTTCATATCGCCCTATCTCGCGAGAGTGACAACGCGGCTTAGATTCCTGGGGGAATCGGGGTTGAGTTGCTTCCGCAGCCCGGTATAACTGCCGAGCAATTGCCCCCATACAATATAGACGACAAGCCGGGCAAGCTCGGGAATCGGCAGGTCAAGCTCAATCGCGAGATCGACGGAGTTCCGCACTTCGGGCGTGAAATGGTTGGCGATGGCCAGGGTGCGCGCGCCGAGCTGCTTCATCTCCATCAACACCGCGCTCTCTTCCCGATAACCCGTCTCAGAGATCAAACCACCCACGAGAACCTTCTCCGTAACAATGGACTTGGGGCCGTGCCGGAATTCCAGAGTGTGAAAGAACTGCGCATAACTCGACGAAGATTCCATGACCTTCAGCGCGGTTTCGGAGGCTATCGGGTAGAGCGCTCCTTGTGCGAGAAAAGTCACGTCGTCGAACGGCTGCTGCGCAAATTGCTCGATCTGTGGACGGTAGATAGGCAGTAGTCCCGCCAAAGCTACAGGGAGCGAATGCAGCGCTTCCACGAACCCCTCCTGCTTCGCGAACCGAGCCGCTATATACTGCAGCGCCAAAAGCATCGAGGTAAACGAAGAAGTCATTACGGTGCTCTCTTCGATCACCGGGAGTCTCAGCGTGCGGCTGGCCAGCTCCGACAATTCGTTCCCGTCGCAGGTGAGTCCCAGAAATTCGATGCCGCGTTTCCGGAGGAGTTCCGCGACCTGCAGGACCTCGCTGGTGTGCCCTGACCGCGAGATCAGAACCGGGAAGACAGCGGCATCTGCCGAGGGAACAACCAGGCTGCGAAACAAAAGATATTCTGAAGCAGGCACAGCGCGCGCAGGCACACCAGTCAGGATCGTGAACGTGGCCGCAGCAGCCTGAGCGAGATAATAGCTGGTGCCACAACCCACAAAGAGCCATTCATAGGAGCGTGGGTCTCTGTCACCCACCAGCGAACTCAAATCGAGCCTGTCTAATGCCTCCAGGCAGCGGCTCCATACCTCTGGCTGGCCGGAGATTTCGCGTAGTGTTGTTGCACCGGGTTCCATCCTGGCCCCATTCCACTCGTGGTGATTACTGGGGGGATTGGGTATCCCTTTCTCGGTCTCTGTAATCGTATGCATTTTCTCGAGTCTTTTCCTTACCTGTGTTCGCAAAAGAAATAATAGCATATAAAAACGAAAACAGGTCGCAACAAAACAGTGCCGAAGATGCTAGACCGTCTTCAGATTTGAGTTCTGCGGAATCCTTGCAATCGAGCGGAATTCCGCTGAAAGTGACAGATTCCACAACCGACTCTCGGGTGGAACGCCGGCCGGAAGCCTATCTCATGGATTGCTCGGGCAACTTAAGGGCGGCAGGCGCTTGCATAAGGCCGCAGTGCCGTGCGAATGCGATGCAGAATGATGGAATGCGCATCGGGACGCAGAGTTCCGGCACGGACCGCCAGATACTCCTCGGGCAGAAAGGCGCTCAGCATGGTTTCGGGAATCGGCTTCTTCCGCAGGTTCGACAAGAGCGTCTCCACTGCCTCCTTTACTTGCGGATTGGTCCAGTAATAGCGCACCCGGTCGCTATAGCTGTAGCGACGCAGCAGGCGCATCGCCTGTTCATCTCCGGTGTAATAGGGCTCCCAATATCGCCGATCCGCATTCATCACGCGTTCCAGAACGTCCATCAAGTGCGAAGATTGCGCCGGGCCCATCAACTCTGTCTCAATCAACGACAGCGATTCGAGGGCCTCGCGCATGGCAAAGGTGAGCGCCGGGCCAACCTTGAGGATGGCGAACCCGTCCCGCACCAGGTTGCGATAGGACTCAGGCCGCTGGTAATCGGTGGAATGCGCCTCATAGACGAGGCCCGTCTCGTCCTTGAGCAGCTCGGTCAGATGCGTGGCTTGCGCCGGATCATAATCGACCACACTGTCGTGGTTGAATTCAACTCCCGGCTGCACCACCAGGGCGATCACTCGCGGCCAAACCTGAGCCAGTCCTGCCTCGGCAAAGACCCGCTTGTGTATGGCCAGTGTCTCGGCTGCCGCCGCGCGGCTGGTCACCTCAAGGCTCGTCAGGCTTTTCGTTGCGCCTCCTGGAACCGGCACCTCAGTGCCGATCACGTAGACCGGCTTTTCGCTGCCGCAGACTCGTTCAGAGACAGCGCATAGAGTTGCGGCGCGCCGGGCGATCGTTTCGTCGGAAAGCGGCGCGGAATCGTCCGCGCAAGCCATGCTGGCATCCAGATGGATTTTTTGAAACCCTGCACGCACGTAAGCCTCAACCATCAGTTCCGCTTCACGCATGGCCGCCGCAGCCGGTTGCTTCTGCCATGGATTCGCTCCCAGATGATCTCCGCCGAGAATCAGACGCGACTCGCTGAATCCTTTGGCGGCGGCAATGCCGGTAACCAGCCGCCGGAAGTCTTCGGGCAACATCCCTGTATAGCCGCCCGCGTGATTCACCTGGTTGGATGTGGCTTCGATCAGCAGATCCGACCCATCCTCGAGCGCCTGATCAATCGCTGCCTCCAAGACCCAGGGATGCGCGGAACAGACGGAGTAGATTCCCCTCGGGTTCCCCTTTTGACGCGCAACGGCTAACTGCTCAAGAAGATTTGACATTGAATTCCTCCATGCTGCCCTGATGGCTCAAGTGTACCTTATAAGAAAGATAAAACGATAAAAGGATTGAAAAAATAACATCCCTAAGCTAAACTCAACTATCGAATCGTTCGTATATCTGTACAGGGGGAAAGGGACAAAGATGAGCATCGAGGAAACAAACAAGGATGACAAATTTGTCGCAATGGTCAGCGCCAAAGCCGAAGTTGATCTTCGCCTCAGCGACTTTACGCCACGCTCTGAGTTGAAGGTTGCGACTCATGTGGTCGAACAGCCGCGATTCCCCGTCATCGACTACCACAACCATCTGGATTCGCAATCGCCCGAAGAGGTGCTGCGCATCATGGATGCGAGTGGCGTCGAGAAGATCGTGAACATCACCATGCAGGTGGGCCAGGCCGCGCTTGACTCCCTCGACCGCTTTCGCAGCGCCTCGCCGGATCGCTTTGCCGCGTACGGGTGGATGGATTGGACCGGCGTTGATCGCGGCGACTTTGTCCAGGTCAGCAAGGACCATCTGGAGCGTCTGGTCGAGCACGGCGCTGTGGGCATCAAGTTCTGGAAGGATCTGGGCCTCACCCTTCGCGATGCCGGCGGTGAACTGCTGCGCATAGACGATGAGCGCTGGGCGCCGATTTTCGACAAAGCCACCGAACTCGGCATTCCCGTCATGTTTCACACCGCCGACCCCGATGCATTCTTTACTCCGATCGACCAATTCAATGAACGCTACGAGGAACTCGCGGCTCATCCCGACTGGAGCTTCTACGGCGCGCAGGTTCCCAAGCTCGAGCTGCTGGCGCAGCGCGACCGCGTGATTGCGCGCCACCCCAAGACTACCTTCGTCTGCGCGCATCTGGCCGAAAGCGGCGAGAACCTGGCGTATGTGTCCAAGCTGCTCGACAGCAACCCTAATCTCTATGTCGATATCAGCGCGCGCACCCCGGAACTCGGCCGCCAGCCATATACAGCGCGCAAATTCATGCTGAAGTATGCCGACCGGATCGTCTTCGGCACCGACCTGCTGCCGGAAGTGGAGATGTATCGCCTCTACTATCGCGTTTTGGAGACCGCCGACGAATACTTTGATTACCCGTCGCACGCGTCGCGGCAGGGCCGCTGGAATGTCTACGGACTGTTTCTGCCCGAGGATGTGTTGCGCAAGGTATACCGCGAGAATGCGCTGAAGCTGCTGAATACCGGAGCGCGCTGAATTTCGGTGACACACTGGAGTTGAAGATAACCGACTGCTCGAACCGCTCCTGGCGCCGCCGAATCGCTTGCCCCTTGCATCTTTGCAGTAAAGCCGCGCTGGCTTTTCCGCTCGTCCTGGCCGTGCCTGTCTGTGCGCAGCCGGCTTCCGCAGCCACCGGCAAGGGGTCGTGAACACGCTCATGCCCTTGCCAGTGTCTGTGGTCAGCAAGCCGGGTAATCTGCGCATTGAAGCCTCGTTCTCCTATGCATTGCACGGCAACTCCGGTTTACGCGTGAACCAGGGCGCGGTGCGTCTCTCGACCGGCTGGTTGACTCGCTCTGGCCCGATCCTCCGCTCCGGCACGATCTTGAACTTCTGGTCGAAGGGGCGCTGCAAGGTGATGTGGGCGACATGCAACGCCTGGAGTCGATCTTCCACTCCTGGGTGGACGCTGCCCCGGAACTGGATCGGCTTGCCAGCCATTCACCTCTGCTGCAGGAGGTAACTCGGCGCAGAAGCGAATGGCTCGGATTAGGTTCAATGGGCCTCGAAGCGCTATCGTATTTACGTTCGGGAAATGCGACGCCGTCTGGATGGCAAGCGAAGCAAACAGCACTGCTGCACGAAGCCGCCGAACCACGAGAGCTAGCGGACTTCGTTATCCTCGCGCCATTGGAGAAGCTGGTTGCGGCGGCGAGCGCGCCCGGGAAACACTGAGCAGGCTGCCTGGTTTGAAAGCCGCGGCGCTGCGGCGGTTTAGTTGCGCCGTAAAAAAGTTTGAGAAATCGGAGGATGAACAGTGAAAGCATTAGTCAAGAGCCGTGCAGAACGAGGACTTTGGCTGGAAGATGTGCCCGAGCCGTCTATCGGAATTAACGATGTGCTGATTCGAGTGCACAAGACGGGCATCTGCGGGACCGACGTTCATATCTACGCCTGGGACGAGTGGGCACAGAAGACAATTTCCGTGCCCACGGTCATCGGGCACGAATTCGTGGGTGAGATCGCGGCAGTCGGATCGAATGTGTGCGACTTCCATCCCGGCGACATTGTGAGCGGAGAGGGACATGTCGTCTGCGGCCGCTGCCGGAACTGCCTGGCGGGGAGAAGGCATCTTTGTGCGTCGGTGCAGGGTGTTGGCGTGAACCGCGCAGGCGCATTCGCGGAGTTCATTTCGCTTCCCATGGCGAATATCTGGCGTCACGATCCCGGAATAGATCAGGAAGTCGCGGCCATCTTCGACCCTTTCGGGAACGCGGTTCACACTGCTCTCACTTTCCCGGTGCTCGGCGAGGACGTGCTGATTACCGGGGCCGGCCCCATCGGTATGATGGCGATTCCCGTCGTTCGCCATGCGGGCGCACGGCATGTGGTGGTGACGGACGTCAATCCCTTCCGGTTGGAGCTTGCGCGGAAAATGGGCGCGACGCTGGCTGTGAATACGTCTGAAATCTCCCTTGCTGAGGTGCAAAAACAACTGAAGATGCATGAAGGTTTCGACGTCGGCCTGGAAATGTCAGGCAGCCCTCTGGCACTGCGCGAAATGATTGCCAATATGAGCCATGGCGGGAAGATCGCCATACTTGGCATTCCGTCGAAGGAGATGCAGTTGGATATGCGAGAGGTGATCAACAGACTGCTGACCCTCCGTGGCATTTACGGGCGAAAGATGTATGAGACCTGGTACAAGATGACCATGCTCCTCGAATCAGGTGTCGATATCAAACCCTTGATCACTCATCGTTTTGCCTTTAGCGACTTCCAGCAGGGATTCGATGCAATGATCTTCGGGCAGGCGGCGAAGGTTGTCCTGGACTGGACGAGCCTCGCATAAAGGCCATCTTGTCAGGGCATGATCCCCAACAGATTCATGGCGGAAAGGAACCATCATGTACGGCACGATCAAGAATCATTTGCAGAGCAGAATTGACGAAATCCGAGGCGCGGGCCTGTACAAACAGGAACGCCTGATTGAAGGACCGCAGCAGTCCAAAGTCCAGGTAGACCACGGAACCTCTGTTCTGAACCTGTGCGCGAACAATTATCTGGGACTTGCCAACCATCCGGCATTGATCGAAGCGGCACAGGAGGCTTTGAAAAAGTGGGGGTATGGGCTGGCGAGCGTCCGCTTCATCTGCGGCACGCAGTTGATCCACAAACAGCTCGAAGAACGGCTCAGCGCATTTCTGGGGATGCAGGACACCATCCTCTATGGATCATGCTTTGATGCCAACGGCGGGCTGTTTGAAACCCTGCTGGATGCGGAAGACGCCATTATCTCGGACGAACTGAATCATGCCAGCATTATCGACGGGGTTCGGCTCGCAAAGGCAGCGAGATTCCGTTATCGCAACGGAGATATGAACGACCTTGAAGAAAAGCTGAAGGAGGCGCAGAAGGCGCGATTCCGCCTGATTGCGACCGATGGCGTTTTCTCGATGGACGGCTATATAGCCAAACTCGGTCAGATCTGCGACCTCGCGGAGAAGTATGACGCGATGGTGATGGTGGATGATTCGCATGCGGTTGGTTTTGTTGGAGAGCACGGACGCGGAACGCAGGAACTCTGCGGCGTCGAGGGCAGAATCGACATTATCACCGGAACGCTGGGCAAGGCGCTTGGCGGAGCGAATGGCGGATATACCAGCGCGCGAAAGGAGATCATCGAGTTGCTGCGGCAACGGTCACGGCCGTATCTCTTTTCGAATTCCGTTGCTCCGCCGGTTGTGGCCGCCTCTTTGAAAGCCTTGGATCTGCTCACGGAATCCTCGGCCCTGCGGCAGCAGTTGCGCGAGAATACACTCTATTTCCGGCAGGAGATGACCAAGGCGGGCTTTCAGGTTCTGCCAGGAAATCATCCCATCGTGCCGATCATGTTTGGCGATGCAGTGCTTGCGGCCCGCATGGCTGAGCTGCTGCTGGGGAAGGGAATTTATGTTGTCGCATTTTCGTATCCCGTCGTCCCCGATGGCAAAGCGCGCATTCGGACGCAGATTTCAGCGGCGCATACGAGGGAAGAACTCGAATTCGCCGTCGCCAAGTTTGTAGAGGCGAAAGCGGAATGCGGCAGTTAAAGCCTATGTCAGCATAGCTGTCATAGGCGAAGCAGAACCTCGCCACCGCTGCGAAGTGAAGGTCAGGTGGTAAACAGGCAGGAAGTTATTGCGATTGCGGAGAGAAGGCTGATGGAGTATGGCTCAAGCGGCCCCTCCTCCGCAGCGCATGTGGGTTCAACCCCGGCGAATCGCACGGAAGGCAACAGGTCTTAACCTTGTCTGCGCTGTCTGCCAGCCATTGCTTCTCAGGCTGCGAAACCGGCTCTGATTCCCATCAATTTGCGGCACAAGGCCGAACAGACAACTCCTCCGGCGCCCATCAAGGCAGATTGCGGAATGTTGCAGCAGCACGTAAGTATACGCAACATTGCGAAATACTTTATTAAAACTGCAGCATGGAAATCGCTACGCCAGTTGTGAGGGTGTCGCTGCGCGGCGGGATCTGGAGTGCAATACCAATACGTTTTACTGAGGCCAATCTATTATGCCCAATGACGTTCCAGGCTATCTTTCCCGCAAAATGCTTGGCACAGTGTTGCCAGACGGGGCCAGACAGGCGATCCAATTTTGGAAATAAGAAGAAACAGGACAAACGCGTGGTATAGGCCCGATTCCGTGGCGATGCCTGATTTTTCTACCATTTTCGCAGTTAGTTCTTCGGCGATCTGGTGCAATTTATTTGTTATACTTACGTTTGATTGCGTTATGGATGCGTTCCAGCTCCGTAACGCTATGTGCGTTTTGTAAGTTCTACGAGGAGATCCCCATGGAGTTTCGACTCCGCTTATCGCTGCTTGATCGCCTTTCGCCAAAAATCCTGGCGCTGTTGATTGGCATAGCTTCCGCAGCTTCGCTCGCTGCCTTTTCCCAGACTGCTGTAGGGGCTGCCGGGGATGATCCAGTGGTGTCTGTCAATGAGCAAACCGGAGGCACACTTCAGAATCGCCAGATTGCGGCCCAGTGGAAGGTCCAGGATGGACACCTTGCCGGGTTGGTGATTCGTAACAAGAGCGTTGAAGAATCGGCCCCGGACTCCTCCTTGCGGCTTGGCGAACCATTCTCCATCGATCTCAAGGAGAGCGGGGTACTGCGGGCATCAGGCCTCAAGATAGACGGTTTGGCCAGGGTGGAGCATCTGACGGCGAACCCGGCTGCCTCACGATACGCGGAGCGCCTCTCCGGCGTCGCCGTCCACTATCAGCTTGAAGATCCCGGCGGGCAGTTCAAGGCCGACTGGGTCCTTGTCCTTCGCCAGGGTTCCAGCTACATTCGCCAGGTGTTAACCATAACTGCAGGCGGTAAACCTGCGCCGGTGAGCGGCGTCGTCATGATCGACGTGAGCTCGCCGAATATTGCCATTGCTGGCACGGTAAAGGGCTCTCCGCTGACCGCTGGCAATTTCTATCTCGGCTTCGAGTCGCCACTCTCGACCAGCAGCGTCGTCGGAGATCGCGCCGTCAGCGAACTGCAGAGCGGCGTGCCGATCGGCGCCGGACTTTCCGCCGAGTATTCCGCGGTTGTGGGCGTTGCGCCGGCGGGTCAAATGCGCCGCAGCTTCCTCACCTATATCGAACGCGAGCGAGCGCACCCTTATCGCACTTTTCTGCATTACAACAGTTGGTTCGACATTGGCTACTTTACCCCTTACAGCCAGGAGGATGCGCTGAACCGCATTCACGCCATTGGCGAGGAGTTGAACAAGAAGCGCGGCGTAACCCTGGACTCGTTCCTGTTTGACGACGGCTGGGACGATCACAACGATTTATGGAAAATACGCGCTGATTTCAAGGATGGATTCACACCCTTGCAAAAAGCCGCTGCCGAGTACGGCACGGCGCCTGGCGTCTGGCTGTCGCCATGGGGCGGCTATGGCCATCCCAAGGATGAGCGTGTGGCTGCCGCGAAGAAGGGCGGTTATGAGTTGGCAGACGGCCTTCTGGCACTCTCCGGCCCCAAGTATTACAAGCTCTTCCACGATGCCACGACTGAGATGGTAACCCGGTACGGCGTCAATCAGTTCAAATTCGACGGCACCGGAAACGCTGATCACGTGGTAGAGGGCAGCGCCTTCAGCAGCGACTTCGATGCGGCCATTCATTTGATCAGCGATCTACGCCAATTGAAGCCGGATATCTTTATCAATCTCACTACGGGGACCTATCCTTCTCCGTTCTGGCTCGTTTATGCGGACTCGATCTGGCGCGGTGGTTGGGACACGCAGGGAGAGGGCGTGGGAACAAAGCGCGAACGCTGGATCACTTATCGCGATGCCGACACGTATGACGAGGTCGTTAAACAAGGCCGCCTCTATCCTCTCAATTCCCTTATGCTTCACGGCATCGTATACGCGCGGCAGGAGACTGAAGCTGGTCTTTCTACCGATCCCGGCAATGACTTCGCCAACGAGGTTCGCTCTTACTTCGGAGAGGGAACTCAGTTACAGGAAATGTACATCACGCCCACGCTTCTGACGCCTGCTAATTGGGATGTGCTTGCGGAAGCAGCCAAGTGGTCCCGCCGCAATGCCTCCACGCTGGTGGATACGCACTGGATCGGGGGAGATCCGCGCTGGCTTCAGGTATATGGATGGGCCGCATGGTCTCCCAGGAAGGCGATTCTCACCTTGCGCAATCCGAGCGATCATGCCCAGGAGATAGCGCTCGACATCGATCAGGCCTTTGAGTTGCCAAGCGGCGCACCGCGCCATTATATTGCGCGCTCTCCGTGGGCGGACTCAGCCGCACAGCCCGCAATTACGCTGAATGCCGGCACGCCTCACACTTTCCATCTGGAGCCTTTCCAGGTGCTCACACTGGAAGCTCTGCCGCGCTAATTTTCTGAGGCCGACCGGCCTGTTTGATTGGCTTCAGTTACTGACGCTTCAACAGAAAGCCGGCTTGGATATCCTCAAGCCGGCTTTCTGTTGCTCATCAATCGTCTCATTGAACTGCCGCTGCCTGTGAGGCTATCTTAGCGGCCAGTTTCCCCTACCGTCTTGGGAAACTCCACGTTGGGAGCGATTCCGCTTGCCGGTCGGCTGATTTGGTCCCCATACTCCATTGACCCAGTGATTGGCGTCCATGTATCCGCGCTTGGCGAACTCATTGGCTGATCCATGTAGGCTGTTGGTGCCGGACTTCAGCTCCATGCTGACAACGCCGCCGGAATTGCGCCCTAGTAGAGCATCGTAGGGGTTGGTGATGACCTTGAATTCCTGGATGGCATCTACTGAAGGAATAGCGGACGGACCGCTGGACTACCAGGGAACCGAGTTGTCCGGCTGGCCGTCGATGGTGTATTCGGTGTTTTGCGCCGCCGCGCCGTTGACGGTATAGAGAGAGGCGTTATACATATGGATGATGTTATCGGCCACCTTCGGCTTCATGATCGGCGAAGTTTCTGGCGGCCAGGCTCGTCTTCGGAAGTATATCGAGCAGGCCAATGAGGATCTCCGCGATCAACTCCAGAAAGCCCATCCCTGGGAAGCGCCGTCCTCCAAGAAACTCAGCCAGCTACGTGGCGTAATCCACGACATCCACAAGCACGTCGTTGCTGTTTCAAAAGGCCTCGAAAAACGTCCCTCCTAAACCCAATAAAATCAATGGCCGGATCTCGCCAATCCGGCTGTTTCATAAGGTGTGGACTAAGAGACCGCTGACCCCAGAGAAACCAGAGAAAGATTGCGTCCGAAAAAGTCAAGAACCCGTGGGCGGCCCCAGAACCAATCCAAATTGACGTTCAAGTAATCGACTCCGCAGTCTCCTCGGATTTACACCTTTGCTGCGGGTGAGTCGGCATCTGCCCCAGCCGGCAGGCGATCCGGCAAGTCAAGACGAGCCACACCAATCCGGTTGTCAGCCATCCCATAATAGATGTCGAAACGATCGGGCCTGCCAAGGTCGTCGCGTCGGTCGATGCCAGTGGGAAACACAACATTGGTGACTGTCCCGTCGCGCTCTTGCGGGAGCACCGGCGCCAACACCGGCTCAACCGAACGATAACGGACCACACGTGGATGTTGCTTGGAGAGCACCATCACACCGGCTGAGTAGCACAGGTGACGTCTGTCGTTGCGCGTGCCTCCCGCATCGCTGACACCGTGGTAAACAATCATCCAGCCGTGCTTGGTCAAAATGGGCGGAGTTCCAGCGCCGATCTTGAGTCTTTCCCAGGGCGAGACTGGAGTCGCCAGTCTGTGATGAGAGGTAAACCGGCCCAGGCGATCTGGATCACGGCTTTTCAAGACCGGCGGGCAATAGGAAATCCAGATGCTCTCCCGATCGAGATCCACCTTACGGGACGCAGGGTGGCAAGCGGTCTCCTCAGGACGAGTGCCTGGAAAAAGCGGACGGTGGAGCATACCTAGTTCCAAGTGTCCGGAGGAGTTGGGGATTGCGACAGGGAATAGGCTCGCATCTTTGTCATCCACGTTGCCCAATTCGATGCCATGCCAATGAGCGTAGGTTGTGAGCCCGAGACGCTCCCAGTGGAAGAGGTCCTCCGATAGAGCCAGGGCGATCCTTGGCCCTTGAGGCGAAAATGCTGTGTAGGACATAATGTAGCGGTGGAGCGGTTCCACAAACGTAACGCGGGGATCCTCACAGCCGCCGCTGCCATCGGGCCGCCGTTCATAGTCGGCTTCCGGCTCCAGTGCAATTCCAAGCCTTTCGACGCCTACGGGATCGCCGGATTCATTGAAGCGCACTCGTGCAACACCAATACGCGAGTAATTTCCTTTCGCGACCAGCCGCGGAAAGAGATAGAGTTCCCCATCAGGGCCGCGAGCGGATGCCGGATTCAGAACGCCTTCCACTTCCAAGGGATTGCCAGGTTCCGGCTCCATCACCATCCCCAGGCGGCGCAGCTTGAATTCGCTCATCTGCACTCCTCAGAGAGTTGCATTTGCCACCTCTCGCTTGCGGCGAGCGTTCCGTCGAGATCAAAGACAATTAGTCTTTTCACTACTCATCCACCTCATACTTTTTGCAGCCCTCTCGCAGTCTCAATTGGAGATTTCGGTCACGCTGGCTCTCACGTCATTGACCGGCTTAAGACGATTCGGGCAGCGCGATCTCCAACAAAGTCGCTGCGCTGTTTGGGTGAAATACACATGCGCCGGCCACCGCAGGCAAGAGCCATACTTCGCCCTTATCGACGTCATATGCGGTGCCACCGCTTTCGAACCACCCCGAGCCTCCAATGCAAACGAGCACGCGCGGCACTTCCGCAGCGCCAACGTCAACCGGTGATTCTCCGCGCAGGCGCCATAGCAGAAAGTGTTCACAATCAAAAAGCCTTTCGCGCTCTACAGGAGTAGCGGTCACTACAAAGGGAGTTACAAGGCCGGCGTTGCTGTTTGCAAAATCAATGCTAGCAAGCGCCTGATCTACCTGGAGTGGCCGAGACTTCCCCGTCTTTGCGTCGACGTGATTCCAATCGTAAAGGCGAAATGTTACATCGCTGTTCTGCTGGATTTCAAAGACAACAACACCGCCGCCCAAGGCATGAACCGTTCCAGCAGGAATGAATACGCCTTCGCCTGGCTTCGGGACGATGTTCACGAGGCGGTCCACGATTGTCCCGTCGGTCAGCGCATGGCGCAGATCGTCGGCCGTTGTGCCTGGTTTCAAGCCCGCATAGATGCGGCTTCCTTTATCTGCCTCAATCACAACCCACGCCTCGGTCTTGCTGGTCTCGCCCGGCGGAAGCAGTTCTGGGTGCGCATCGCTGGGATGTACCTGCACGGAGAGCAATTCGTGTGCATCAAGAAACTTGAGGAGCAGCGGAAAGCGGCGGAAGCGCGGAGCCAGCTTACCCATCAGTTGCCCGCGGAATTCTTCCATCAATTCACCGATGGTTTGCCCTTTCAGCGGCCCGTTGGCAACCAGGCTTTGATAATCGTCGCGGTCGCTGAGTAGCCACGCTTCGCCAATAGGCCCGTCACCCGGCAGTGGCGCGCAGAGCAGGCCGGACAAGCGCCTGCCACCCCACAACCGATACTGATAGATCGGCTCGAAGCGCAAAGGATATAGAGGCATTTGACTCATGCTTTATCTTCCAACGCTCAGTTGCAGGCCGGTGTTTGGATGCCTCTGATCAACCCTGTTCCATCGCCTGGGAGTATTCGCCGCGGCGCGCAGCTTGATTGCAGCGTGCGCGGTGATAGAGAGCCTGCTGCGCCGCCGAGACATTGCCCTCCTGGCCTTTCCAGAGCTCCAAGGCCGGCTGCTGAATGGCGCGGGCAAACGAGAATGCCAACGCCCAAGGCAACCGCGACTTGAATCTCACGTTCATCGCATTCAAACGGGCCGAGGCCAGTTCCGCGGATTGGCCGCCCGACAAGAACGCAATCGCAGGAACTGCTGCGGGGACGGCTCGCAAGAGACAATTGACCGTCGCGTCGGCTACTTCATCCAAAGCTTTTTGTTTGGGGCAGGTTGATCCTGGAAGAACCATATTGGGCTTTAGAATCATTCCTTCCAGCATCACCCGTTGTGTGTAAAGCTGGCAGAAAACCTCTCGTAGAACCTTCTCTGTGACCTCGAAGCACCGCTCCAGCGTGTGATCGCCATCCATGAGCACTTCAGGTTCAACAACAGGGACGAGATCTGCCTCCTGGCACAGCGCCGCGTAACGAGCCAATGCCTGCGCGTTGGCCTCAATGCAGCCTTGGCTAGGTATGCCGTCACCAATCGCAATGACTGCACGCCATTTGGCAAACCGCGCGCCCATGCGAACGTATTCAGCAAGGCGGTCGCGCAATCCATCCAGGCCTTCGGTCACCTTTTCACCGGGATGTCCTGCCAACTCCTTGGCGCCCGCATCCACTTTGATTCCGGGAATGATTCCCGCCTCGATGAGAACCTTAACAAATGGAGTGCCGTCCCTCTTCTGCTGGCGGATTGTCTCGTCGAAGAGGATCGCGCCACCGATGCACTCACCGAGCCTTGGGGTTGTGACAATCAATTCGCGATAGGCGCGCCGAGCTTCGACGGTCTGTGGAATCCCCAAACTGGCAAAGCGCTTGTTACAGGTGGGAAGGCTTTCATCCATTGCCAGCAAGCCCTTGTCGCCGGCGACTAGCGCTTTTGCTGTATCCCCGAGTATTTGCGATTTCATTTGAGTCATCTCCATATTCCATTTCGGCTGACCGAGCCTATCGGGACTCCCACTGTTACAAGAGGTGCGGCCATGTTTGGTTGTCGCTTAACTGTCTGTGAACATTGCCTTCTCTGGATGTCCCTTGGCAAGCGGAGCTGGGGCGGTGGCATCACTGAAGTCCTTCGTCCATTGCCAGTTCCTGATCTCCGGCATATCCTCCAGATGCTCACAGATATAGTCGTGGTGGCGCTGCAATTCCAGGTTGAAGAAGTTGATCGCATTCTCCGCTTGTTGACGAAGACGGGGTATGTGCTTCAGCGCATCCAATGCAAGGTGGAAGCGGCTCATTTCGTTTAGAACCACCATATCGAATGGCGTGGTGGTGGTTCCACGGTCCATGTAGCCGTGCACATGGAAGCGGCCTTCATTGGAGCGCCCATGCACGAGCGTATGAATGAGCCAACGATTGTTGTGGAAGGCGAAGATCACCGGCGCACTTTCGGTGAAGAGAGCGTTGAAGGACATTTCGTCCATCCCGTGCGAATGCTTGTCAGGAAACATCAAAGTCATCAGGTCGACAACGTTGACAACGCGCACTTTGATGCCCGGGACGTGTTTCTGCAGCAGCCAAGAGGCTGCGCAGGTCTCGATGGTCGGCACGTCGCCGGCGCAGGCCAGCACTACATCCGGCTCGCCCTCTCCGTCGTTGGTTGCAAACTTCCATGTAGACGCGCCGCGCGAGCAGTGCTCCAAAGCCTCGTCCATGTTCAGCCACTGAAGCTGCGGTTGTTTGCCGCAGGTAACGACATTCACGTAATTGCGGCTGCGCAGGCAATGGTCGAAGACGCTCAGCAGGCAGTTGGAGTCCGGTGGATAATACACGCGGATTACTTCGCTCTTGCGCGCCAGAGCATTGTCTACGTACCCGGTTGCCTGGTGACTGAAACCGTTGTGGTCATTGCGCCATGCATGACTCGTGAGCAGAACATTGAGAGAAGCGAGCGGCCTGCGCCAAGGGAAAGCTTCGCATTGCTCCAGCCATTTGGCATGTTGCGTCGTCATGGAATCAACCACCTGCGCGAAGGCCTCGTAGGAGGACCACATGCCATGGCGGCCTGTAAGCAAGTACCCTTCAAGCCATCCCTGGCAGAGATGCTCGCTCAGTACCTCCATTACGCGGCCATCCGGACCGAGTTCGTCGTCGATCGAGACAATCTCGGCCATCGAGCAACGCTTGGTGGCCTCGAAGATGGAGTTCAGTCGATTGGAATTCGATTCATCGGGGCAGAACATGCGAAAGTTCTTCGGATTCATTTTGAAGATGTCGCGGAAGAAATCTCCAAGCTTGCGTGGCGCCTCGGCGAGTACCTGACCGGGGCCAGGAATTTCAAGGGCATAATCCGTGAAGTCGGGCAGCGCTAGTGTGATCAGGGACCTTCCGCCATTGACATGAGGGTTGCCCCCCATGCGCCGGTTGCCGATTGGCGAGAGAGCCGCCAATTCTTCTACGAACTTGCCGTTCTTGTCGAAGAGTTCCTCTGGTTTGTAGCTGCGCATCCAGGCTTCAAGTATCTTGAGATGCTCGGGATTTTCACGAACAGTAGCGAGAGGGACCTGGTGCGCGCGAAAGGTGCCTTCGACCGGTATTCCATCCACTTCTTTGGGACAGGTCCATCCCTTGGGTGTGCGCAGAATGATCATAGGCCAGACAGGCTGCTTCTTGAATCCGTTCTTGCGGGCTTCCTGTTGAATTGATCGAATCTCTGCATAGCAATCGTCCAGCGTTCCAGCCAGAAGTTGATGTACCACTTCCGGATCATCGCCCTCGACAAAATGGGGCTTGTAGCCGCGTCCTGCATAAAGAGCCTTCAGGTCCACGTCGCTGGTGCGCCCTTGAGCGGTTGGCCCGGAAATCTTGTAGCCGTTGAGGTGCAGAATCGGAAGAACCGCTCCGTCTCGCACCGGGTTGAGGAAGTTGACGGATTTCCAACTGCCTTCAAGCGGGCAGGTCTCGGATTCGCCGTCCCCGACGACACAGGCTACGATCAGGTCCGGATTGTCGAAGGCCGCGCCAAAGGCATGCACAAGCGAGTAGCCAAGTTCTCCTCCCTCGTGCATCGAGTTCGGAACATGCGGGCCGCAGTGGCTGGGCACGCCGCCCGGCGTCGAGAACTTGCGGAACATGAGCCGCAAACCGTCTTCATCGTGTGTGATTTCCGGATGAACCTCGGTGTACGAACCTTCCAGATAAGAACAGGCGTTTAGCGAAGGCCCCCCGTGTCCCGGCCCGGAAATGTAAATGATGTCCGCATCATGTTCTTTGATGAGACGATTCAGATGGATATAAATGAGGTTCTGCCCCGGCGATGTTCCCCAGTGACCAAGCAACCGTGGCTTGATCTGCTCTGCCTTAAGCGGCTCGCGCAACAGAGGATTCTCAAAGAGATAGATTTGGCCTATACACAAATAGTTCGCAGCTCGCCAGTAGCGGTTCGTCTTGTCGAGCATCTCCGGCGAAAGCGGTCCTTTGGGTACCGGAGCTTGTGCTTCAACTTTGCCATTTGCCGCGATCGCGGTTGACAAAGACACATCGAAGATAAATCCGGAAGAGTTACCAGTCTGATCGAAGTTTTTGCTCAGCGATTGCGGGATGCCATCCTGAGCGGAGTTGATTGGGAGTTCCTTGGTGCTCATCTTGAAGGTTCCTCTCTATTTTTCCGCAACTGGTAATAGCGCGGCGTGAACTTTGAGAAATTGATTGGTTCGGATCTTCAAGCGAAGAGTCCCTGGCATCATTTCGCCAGAAGCTTTTTAATCGCTTGCAGTTCTAGACGTCGCTTTGCAGTTATCTTGGGGTTTGCCATTTTGAGTCCCTCCAGCGTATCAAGGACGATTTGGGAGACCATCAGCCGTGCGTTCTCCTTGTCGTCGGCGGGGACAATGTACCACGGCGCATGATGCGTGCTTGTCGTATGAAAGCAGTCTTCATAGGCCTTCATGTATTGCTTCCAGTATTTCCTCTCGTGAATGTCGGATGTGCTGAACTTCCAGTTCTTATCTGGCTCATTAATGCGCTCAAGGAATCGCTTTCGTTGCTCTTCGTAAGAGAGGTGGAGAAATATCTTCACAATCTGCGTGCCGTTTCTATGAAGGTGCTTCTCCAGGTCGACAATTGAGCCATACCGCTGCTTCCAGATGTCCTTCTCGTCGCGCAACTCCTCGGGAAGCCCCTGGCTGCGGAGAATCTCCGGATGCACTCGAACGACCAGCACTTCCTCGTAATAGGAACGATTGAAGATGCCGATGCGTCCGCGCTCGGGAAGGCGGCACGTAGTGCGCCAGAGGAAATCATGTTCAAGCTCCTCGGCGCTCGGCTGTTTGAAGCTGAAAACCTCGCAGCCCTCCGGATTGACGCCGGACATGACGTGCCGGATGGCGCCGTCTTTGCCGGCACTGTCCATACCCTGGAAAATCAGCAACAGCGCGTATTGGTTGGACGCATAGTGAAGCTGCTGCAGCGCGCTCAGCTTCTCCATATGTTGGTGCAGAAGTTCCTTGTACTGCTTATTCGACTTGCAATAGGGAGTGACAGCCGTCGGCCATTTACTGAGGTCGACCTTTTTGTCTGGCGGTACACGGTAGTCTTTCGAATTGATGGTCATCGTATCCCTTCGGTAGTGCGCGGGCATCTATGCAATCTTCTTCTCGGCTGCCTGATTGCCGCGTGTCTCTCGCTCCGCTTCAAGCCAGTCCTGATCTGCCTGGCTCTCTCCGCGGACTCTCTGTTGATAGAGTTCATAGGCTCGCGCGGCGATCTCGGAGGTGCGATCAACAGGTTTCTTCTCAAGCAAGGAGGGTTTTGTTGGATCGAAGATCCGATAGGCGAGCAGCTTCACGCGGTCGTTGATGAGAGCCCAGACCAGAGCGTAAGCCCAAACGAGCCCCGCCCACTTCCAGCCGAGCGGCGCCATAAATAGCCCATAGACTGCGATCAATGTTGCTATGGTCTGTGTGCCAAGCACCGCTATCCATAGAATCCGCGCAGGGCGTATGGACCAGAACGGGCCGCGAGTACGCGTGAGGAAGATTGTTAGGTGTCCGGCCACAGAAAGCTTCAGGTACATCAGCGTTTGGATATGCAAGCGGTCGAAGTGAAAGACGCGCTCGCCCAGATAGAACAGACCAAACGCAGAGACAACACCGATGACGCCCAGCACAGTGGAGATTGCCAGCACAAGCCGCATATTCCAGGCTTCTGGCTTGTCTTTGTATTGAACATTGTCATAAGCGATGGACAGAATAGCTCCATCGTTGAGCAGCGCCAGCATGACGATCATCACGGCGGTGAGGGGATAGAAGTTGAACACCAGAATTGCGAGCGTCATGAAGAACAGCACACGCAGCGTCTCCGCGATGCGGTAGATGGCGTAGCTGTTCATCCGCTGGAAGATGCGGCGGCTTTCCTTGATAGCGTCAATGATCACCGACAGGCCGGAGGTGAGCAGCACAATGGATGCTGCTGCCCGTGCCGCATCTGTCGCGCCGGAGACGGCGATTCCGCAGTCGGCCTTCTTGAGCGCGGGCGCGTCGTTGACACCATCGCCAGTCATGCCGACTATGTGGCCGCGCTGTTGAAGAATATCGATAATGTGGTACTTGTGTTCGGGAAATACCTGGGCAAAGCCGTCAGCCTTTTCGATCGCTTCCTGAGTCTGCGATGATTCTTGCTTCTTCGTATCGCCCAGAGCGCTGGCGTCCAGGATGTTTGTGCCTAACCCGAGCTGTCTTGAGGTCTCTCTTGCGATTGCGATCTGATCGCCCGTCACCATCTTGACGTCCACGCCCATCTGCCGGGCGCTCGCAATTGTCGCCTTGGCTTGCTCGCGGGGCGGATCGAACAGCGGCAACATACCGACAAACTTCCACTTGCCTTGCTCATCGGCCCGCGCCACGCCAAGGGAACGAAAGCCACGTCCCGCAAATTCATTGACGGCCTTCTCGACCGCCGGCTTGACCTCAGTGGCATTTGTCGACATCTCCAGGATCACCTGCGGCGCACCCTTGGCCACAAAGAACTGCTTCCCGTCCGCTCCTTTGACAGTGGCTTCCGTGCGCTTATGCACCGGATCGAAGGGCTGAAAATGCAGCACTTGAAAGCTCTTCAGTTCCTTGTCATCTTTCACGTCGCCGATCACGGCAAGGTCGATGGTGTCCTTGTCTTCCGCGCGCGAGGCGAGTGCGGCCCACAGAATGATTTGATCGGAAGCGATACCGCCGACGCTGAAAGGATCACCCAGCGTGAGTTTGTTCTGAGTGAGAGTGCCGGTCTTGTCCGAGCACAGCACATCCACGCCAGCCAGTTCCTCAATCGCCGACAGGCGGGTCACAATTGCTTCCTTCTTCGCCAGGAGACGCGCGCCGACGGCCATCGTCACCGATAGCACAGTGGGCATCGCGACAGGAATCGCGGCAACCAGAAGCACCAGGCAGAATTCCAGCGTCGTGAGGACCTTGTCACCGCGGAAGAGCGCGACAATCAGGATTAGCACGACCAGAGCTACGGCGAGGATGATCAGGTAGTCGCCAATCTTCATCACAGCCTTCTGGAAGTGACTGACAGTATTGGCCTCCTGCACCATTTGCGCGGTCTTGCCGAAGTAGGTGTTCGTCCCGGTGGCATACACCATCGCATCGATTTCACCCTGACGAACGATTGACCCGGAAAACACTGCTCCGCCAGGTTTGGCGGTGACGGGCAAGGACTCGCCAGTTAAAGCGGACTGGTCCACCTCGATCGAATCGCCATCGAGCAGGCGCGCATCTGCCGGAACGATGTCG